>ENA-OUVC01000013-OUVC01000013.1-marine-metagenome-genome-assembly--contig:-NODE-13-length-133622-cov-5.057516_pt1 | contig 133622 bp, 104 predicted proteins | sample MGYA00248622_ERZ508571 | MGnify/ENA primary metagenome ERZ508571 (study PRJEB26236, sample SAMN06267175) | marine metagenome | isolation source: Columbia River Estuary | place: USA:Columbia River... | reverse complement strand
GTAACTGGTTACTAGTTACCAGCGGCAAGAAAACGAGTAGCCACTAACCAGTAGCTAGTTACCAGTCGCTAGTTACCAGTAGCCAGCAGCTAATTCATCACCACAAACCGAAGTTCCGTAGGCAGATTCTCACGGCAAGAGAGGCCGCAGGTTGCTTTGGAGTAGGCGATGAGTTTTTGGTAGGTGGCTTCGCGGGCGGAGCCAGTGTGTGCGTGTTCCGCAGGTTGAGTAGGTTGGGCCATAGGCAGCATTGAGGTTCTGCTACCTAACGCCTCAGCCGTTAGTTTGGTATTTCGACGTGCAGCATTCGCCGAAGGTTGGCTACGGCGTAGCGCATGCGACCGAGGGCGGTATTGATTCCGACCCCCGTTTCTTCGGCGATTTCTTTAAAACTCAAGCCGGACTGCAGTCGCAGCTCGAGCACGAGCTTTTGGTCGGCCGGAAGCCGCTTGACCGCCTCGTGGGCGTCGTGCATCCACTGCATGGCCACGGCGCGCTCTTCGGCGTTGAGAGCTTCGTCGGCGATTCCGTCAGAGGCAAGCTCCATGTGGTCGGAATTCGATACCGGGGAGCGCTGCTGCTTGCGAAAAAAGTCCATGGTGGCGTTGCGGGCCACGCGGTGAATCCAGGCGGCGAACTTGCCCGATTCGGCGTAGTCACCGGACTTGACTGAATGGATGAACTTGATCCACACCTCTTGAAAGATGTCGTCGGCGACGTCGCGGTCTTTGACCTTTGAGACGATGGCCGCGAAGAGCGGATCGCCATGACGGCGCATTAAAACCTCAAAGGCGCGTTCGTCTCCCGATGCGTAGCGCGTAATGAGCTCGGCATCCTGAACCTCGGAATACAGCATAGCTAGTTGGCATTAAGTCAATTGCGTAGCTGTGCGTCGATAGGCCTGAGGTTCAGTTTTGGATGTGTGATGCGTTCTGACGGTACAGAACTCGTTCCAAAAATAAGTTTTTTCTCGGAATACAAAGCGGTAAATTTGCACCTTGCCCATGGAAGAGCTCGAAGTCCGCGTAGAAGGTGCCCGCGTGCACAACTTGAAGAACATTCATGTGTCCTTCCCGCACGGCCATTTGGTGGTGGTCACCGGGGTGAGCGGATCGGGCAAGTCATCGCTCGCATTTGACACCTTATACGCCGAAGGCCAGCGCCGGTACGTCGAATCGCTGTCGGCCTATGCCCGACAGTTTTTGGGCAAGCTCGAGAAGCCCGAAGTAGACGACATCAAGGGCCTTGCCCCTGCCATTGCGATCGAGCAAAAGGTGAGCACGCGGAATCCGCGCTCGACCGTCGCCACCGCCACTGAGATCCACGACTACCTCAAATTGCTCTTTGCACGGGTCGGACGCACCTATGCGCCCAGCGGAGCCGAAGTCAAGCGCCACAGCGTCGCAGACGTGCTCCAGTTTTTGGGGTCCCAGCCTGAGGGAGATTATGCGCTCGTCACGGCTCCGCTCGACATGAAGGACCGAAAGCCCGCGGCATTTTGGGAACTTTTGAGCAGCCAAGGTTACGCCCGGGTATGGACACCCTCGCAGGGCGTCGTACGCTTAGATGAAAATCCGAGCCCAGAGGGCGTGGAATTGGTGGTGGACCGTGTTCCTACCGGACTCCGCGACGAGGACTGGGACGCCCGAGCGGCAGATTCCATTCAAACTGCGCTCTACGAAGGCCAAGGCACCTGCCGCATCCGCATTGGGGATCAGGTGAACGAGTTCTCGAACCGGTTTGAAGCCGAGGGTGTCCGCTTTGAAGAGCCCACCCCAGGTTTGTTTTCGTTCAACACGCCCCAGGGCGCCTGCCCCACGTGCGAGGGATTTGGTTCCGTGCTGGGAATTGACCCGGAATTGGTGGTTCCGAACCCCGGATTGAGTGTGTTTGAAGATGCCGTAGCGCCGTGGCGCGGCGAAAAACTCGGTGAATGGAAGGACCAGTTGCTGCGCGGAGCCGAGCGCGCCGGATTCCCCATCCACCGCCCAGTACAGCAGCTCAGCCCCGAGCACCACGCGATGCTGTGGAAGGGCTGCGCCCACTTCGCAGGCATCGACGCATTTTTTAAGATGGTCGAAGAGAGTTCGTACAAGATTCAGTACCGGGTTTTGCAGGCCCGCTACCGCGGCAAGACGACCTGCCCGGACTGCGGCGGATCGCGCCTGCGCCGCGAAGCCCTCGCCGTACACGTCGGAGACCGCAACCTCGCCGAGGTACTCGAACTCAGCGTGCGCGACGCCAAACGCTGGTTTGACGCCCTGGAACTCAGTTCCCACGAGCTGAAGGTCGGCGAACGCCTACTTCAAGAGCTGCGCCACCGCCTCGACATTTTGGAGCGCGTCGGACTGCACTACCTGACGCTGAACCGGCCCGCCAACACTTTGAGCGGAGGAGAATCCCAGCGGATTCACCTGGCCACCAGCCTAAGTGCTGCGCTTGTTGGGTCGATGTACATTTTGGACGAGCCCTCGGTGGGCCTGCACCCGCGCGACGCGGACCAGCTTTTGGGCGTCCTGCAGGCACTTCGCGATGCCGGCAACACCGTCATTGTGGTCGAGCACGACGACGTATTCATGCGCGCCGCCGACACCGTGATTGACATTGGTCCCGGAGCCGGTCGCCTCGGCGGCGAAGTCGTGTACGCGGGCCCCGGAAGCGGTCTGACCCTTGCCCCTACCCTTACTGGCGACTACCTCTCGGGCCGCAAGCAGGTGGGACGCACTGCACTCGGAACCGAATCCCGCCACTGGATCGAGCTTCGCGGCGCTCGTGCACAGAACCTCAAGGATGTCACAGTGCGGATTCCGCTCGAACGCTTGACCGCAGTATGCGGCGTGAGCGGTTCGGGCAAAACGACGTTAGTGCGCAATATTTTGGTGCCCGCACTTCAAAAACTGCTCGGCGAATACGGCGGACGCGCCGGCGCTTTTGACGAGTTGACCGGAGACTGGCGGCGCATCAGCGCGGTCGAGGTCGTCGACCAAAACCCCATGGGCAAGTCGTCGCGGTCGAATCCGGTGACCTACCTCAAGGCATACGACGACATCCGCAACCTCTATGCGGCCCAAAAGTCCGCCCAGCTGCGCGGTTATGCGGCCAAGCACTTCTCGTTCAATACCGACGGCGGACGCTGCCCCGTCTGCCAAGGCGACGGCTACGTAACCGTTGAGATGCAGTTTATGGCCGACGTGCACCTCAAGTGCGAGCAGTGCCACGGCAAGCGATTTATGGCAGACGTGCTCGAGGTCGAGTTTCAGGGCAAATCCATCAGTGACATTCTCGAACTCACCGTCGACGAGGCGATGGAGTTTTTTGCCGCACACCAGCAAAAGAAAATTACCGACAAGCTTCGCCCGCTGGCCGACGTCGGATTGGGGTATATTCAACTTGGACAGTCGTCGAGCACGCTTTCGGGCGGCGAAGCGCAGCGCGTGAAGCTTGCCTCGTTCTTAGTGCGCGGCCACTCTGCCGACCCCGTGCTGTTTGTCTTTGACGAACCCACCACCGGGCTGCACATGGACGACGTGCAGAAGTTGCTGAAGTCGCTCGACGCACTCATCGCCCTCGGCCATACCGTGGTCGTGGTTGAGCACCACCGCGATGTCCTTGCGGCCGCAGACTGGTTAATTGAATTGGGTCCAGATGGTGGACCCGACGGTGGCCATCTTTTGTACGCTGGAGACCCCCGTGAAATGAAGGGGATTGAAAGCCCGACTGCCGTTGCATTGCGCTGAGGCTTAGCAGTTTTCGTGCAAATCCGTGCGGAATTTAATTATTCCCATACATCCGTCGGATTGGGATATGTTTTTAACCACATCCGCCTATCTTTGCGATGAATCTATGAAGTCGATTCGTCGGTGGATTAGGTTTATTGGTTTGGTGTGAAGCCCGGTCTTCGGATCGGGCTTCCTTTTTTACCCAACTTTGGTCTGGCTGAGCACACACGCGGCTACGACCGCTGGCGAAGGCCCTCGTAGAGCACGACTGCCGCCGCCACGCTCACATTTAAGGAATCCACAGAACCTCGCATCGGAATCTTGACGCGCTGCGAAGCCGCCCACGAGGCCTCTAGACCACGGTCTTCGGGGCCAAGTACCATGGCCGATGCCTTCGTCCAGTCCACAGAGTGGTGGGGCGTCGCCCCCTCGAGGTGAAGGGCGTAGGGCGGAATTCCACGCAGCGCAAGCCAAGCCTGCACCTCTTCGCGGGGCGCGGAGGCGAGCTGAAGGTTAAAAAGCGCACCGGTGGAATTGCGCACGGCCTGAGGACTGTAGGGATCGCAGTCTAAGCTGCTAAAAATTACGGCGTCCACGCCTACCGCGTCGGCGGTTCGCAAGATGGCTCCGACGTTGCCGGGCTTTTCGAGCCCGTCAAGCACCACAATCCAGGGCTGCGCCGGAAGCTTTAGGTCCTCAAGCCGGTGCGCCGGGAGGATGGCCAGGCCCACGGCTCCGGCGCCATTCTCACGCACCACCAACTTGTCGTAGACGGCAGAAGCACAGCGAAAGTGCTGGCCGTGGCCCTCAGCCCACGAGGGGAGCTGGGCGGTCGACGGTTCCCAAAACGTCTGGCGGAGCATCCAACCGGCCGCCACAGCTCGCTCAAGTTCGCGCACCCCCTCGATGAGGATCACGCCGTCTTTGCGGCGGTGCGCCGACTTGTCGCGGTAGCGCACAAGTTGGCGGACCTTGGGGTTTTGGGTTGAGTCAAGCTGCAGCATCATCCTCCGATTCGTTTTGTTTTTAATCCCTTGGCCTTGGCCCAATCCTCGACTTTGGTGCGGACGTCACCTTGAAGCAGAATGCTCGCGGCGTCGGCGCTACCGCCCACACTGCAGCGCTTTTTGAGCTCGCTTGCCCATGCGACGGGGTCAGCGTGGTCGACGAGGTCGGTGAACACGACGGTGGTGGGCTTTCCGTTGCGCCGCTCAAAGCGAAGCTCGAGGGTACCCTTGGGCGTGGGTCCGGGTTCAGGGTCGTTTGGTGCGGAACCGCCCGCCAATCGCGGCGGTACCTCGATTCCCTTGGATTCAAGGGCTGAAGCTAAAGCCGCTGCAAAGGGGTTGTCACCGGCAGGGCCCGACGAAAAATCACCGCGCTTGCTCATCGAGAAGTCGTTGGTAAAGTTCAATGTACTGGGCTCCGACCGCGGCCATGGCGAACTGCTCGGCCTTGGCGCGAGCCTTCTGCCCCATTTCTTCGCGCTTGCCCGGGGTAGTCAAAATGTCGAGGACATCGCGTGCCATTGCCTTGGTGTCGCCCACAGGCTCGAGGTAGCCGCACTGACCGTGGTCGATGACCTCGGGAATTCCGCCTGTGAGGGTAGCCACCACTGGCACGTAGGACGCCATTGCCTCAAGGGCCGCTAGGCCAAAGGACTCAGATTCAGACGGGAGCAGAAATACATCAGACATCGACAAGATGCGCTCGACGTCGGTGGACTTGCCCATCCAGCGCACGTCGTCCTGGAGGCCGCGGGCCGCAATATCTTCTTCGGCACGAGTGCGCTCAGGGCCGTCACCCACGAGGACGAGTCGGGCGGGAAGCTCCGCGCGAACCCGAGCAAAGATGTCGACCACATCTTGGATGCGCTTGACCTTGCGAAAGTTCGACACGTGCACCACAATGGGCATGTCGTCGGGCGCCACCTTGCTGCGGGTGTCGGTGGTGCAGCGGCCGTAGCGCTCGAGGTCCACAAAGTTGGGTATCACCCGAATCCGCTTGCGAATGTTGAAAATGCGTTCGGTGTCGCGGCGTAAGGATTCCGAAACCGCCGTCACCGCGCTCGAATGCTCGATGGAGAAGCAGACCGCCGGTTTGTAGGACGGATGCTTGCCGACGAGGGTGATGTCGGTTCCGTGCAAGGTGGTGACCACGGGAATCACGACGCCCTGGTCCTCGAGGATTTTGCGCGCCATGTAGGCGGCATAGGCGTGCGGAATCGCGTAGTGCACGTGCAGCAGGTCCAGCTTTTCGCGCTGCACCACCTGAACCATCATACTTGACAGGGCGAGCTCGTAGGGCTGGTACTGAAAGAGCGGATAGTCCTGAACCTGAACCTCATGAAAGTAGAGATCGGGCTGCAAAACATCCATGCGCGCAGGCATCGCGTAGCTGATCACGTGGACGCTGTGGCCTTGGCGCGCCAAAAAGGCTGCCAGTTCGGTGGCGAGCACCCCGGACCCTCCGAAGGTGGGGTGGCAGACGATTCCAATGCGCATCAGAGGTTGTTTTTTTTCACATTACCCTCTTCGTCGTAGTAGGTCGAGCTGACTTGCTCGCCAAACTGGTACTGGATTTCGGCCGCAACGCCACCGAGTTCGTAGTAGAAGGTGGTGGTTCCGTGCTTTTGGTTGTTGCGCCACTCAGCACGTGACTGAATTTGGCCGTCTTGGTAGTAGAGGCGCTCTTCGCCGTGCATTCGGTCGGACTGCCAGTTCTTTGCCCAAATCAAGCGGCCAGCTTGGTCAAACATTTTTTGTTCTCCGGTCTTTTCGCCGTCGTAGTAGTGAGTGATTCCGTTGATTTGACCCGAGGCGTGGTACTCAAAGGTCGGACCGTGCAGCAGGCCGTCGCGGTACGAGGCGATGATGCGGGGCTTACCGGTTCCGAAGTAGGTAACCGCCAAGCTGTCGGTGGAAAAACTTTGTTGGCCAATTTGTGCCTGAGCATAAACCGCAGGCGAAGCCACGAGCAAGAGGCTAGCGCAGAGCGCTTTGCACCACTTCTTGAAGCTGGGTGCGAATGCCCATTTGGGCGAGTTTGTTGACGCTGGCATCGGGATAGACACGGTTGGATAAAAACACCAGAACGATTCCGGAATCGGGGTCGGCCCAGGCAAAGGTACCGGTGAATCCGGTGTGGCCGAAGCTGCGCGGACTCACGCACAGGCAGGTGGGGCCGCTGCCCTCGAGCTGGGGTTTGTCAAAACCGAGTCCGCGGCGGTTCCCCTGGTCGCAGGCGTGGCAGGCGGTAAAGCGCTGAATAGATGCCTTATTGGCGAAGTTTAATCCATTGGCCTGGCCCTCGTTGAGAAAGAGCTGCATCATGCGCGCCACTCCCTCGGCGGTGCCAAAGATTCCGGCGTGGCCCGCGACGCCTCCGAGCAGGGCGGCTCCTTGGTCGTGCACGGTTCCGCGCAACTGCTGGCGGCGAAAGCTGCGGTCATTTTCAGTGGGCGCAATCGGCAGGTCGCGCGATGGATTGTAGGCAAGCGATGCCCCGATGGGCGCAAACCAGTCGTCCTCGAGCTGGCGCTCTATGCTTCGGCCGTCGCGGCGTTCGAGGTAGCGCTGAAAGAGGTAGTAACCAAGGTCGCTGTACAGGTAGGACTTCGGGCCAAGGGGTGCCCGCGCAATCCGCGCAATCAGTGTGTCGTGCATCCAGTCGGCTGCCCAGATTCCGGGCGCCACAGGCAGTCGGTACACCGTGTCTCGCACGGTTCGCAGGTAGCGGTGGTCAAAGCCACCATCTTGGCGGAGCATGGGCTTGTAAAACGGAAGCCACGCCGGAAGCCCCGACTGGTGCGCGAGGACGTCTGCGGCGGTGGCGCGCCCGATGGCGGAACCTTTGAGCTCAGGCAGTAGCTCTTCCATTCGACGCGACGTAAAGCCTCCTTGGACTTCACTTTCAGCGCGCAGGAGCAGCGGAACGCTCGCGAGGATTTTGGTCACCGAGGCCACGTCGTACCATGTCTCAGGCGTTGCGGGGGTGGATCCGTCAGTACTTCCGTAGGCTCGGTTGTGCACGAGGTCCCCATGGCGGGCAACCACAACCTGGCATCCTGGGTAGGCATTGGCGTCGATTCCGCGCTGCACAACGGCCGCGATTTGGGCAGCGAGATCAGGGGCAAATCCAGCTTGCTCAGGGGTTGCTTCTGACCAAAACTTAGGTACCGGAATTCCGCTGACCGGCAGGCTTCCCGGAGCGGCCTGCTGTCCCTTGGCCACGCGTACTGCGAGTTCGCGCGTTTCGGGGGCATTCTCGTAACCCACCCACAGCCCTTCGAGGTCTTCGACGGGTTGACCGCGCAGGCCATAGGGATTGCCAAGGTGCACCACAGATACCTTTCGACCCGCAGCACGGTGGTTGGCGAGTGTGGCCTTCATTTCTTCGGTCCACGCGCCCTTCTTCCAGGCGGTTGACGTCGACGGTCCAAAAATCAGTACCACGCGTTGGTCTGCCGAAGTGGCGGCACGGAGCCCTGCGGGCGGGGTTCCTTCACCCACAAACTCTACGGCATCGCAGGCGGGAGCCGGCTTCACGGCGGTGAACGCCTGGGTGTAGATTTCGCGGCGCAGGGCATCCCATTCGGCGCGCTGGGCGTCGTAGTTGGCGGGCGGAAGCGGCGCAGCACAGTCCCAACGCATTTTCGCGTCGAGGATGCGCAGGTAGCGGCGGTGAACCTCAACCGAATCAATGCGTCCGCTTCGCACCGCGGCCTTGAGGGCGATGATGGCGGCACGCGGATTACCCACAAAGAGGAGTACGTCGTGGCCCGCCTCAAAGGCGCGGACTTCGAGTTCACCGGGGGCAAGATCTTGCGCCACCCCCTTCATGTTCAGGGCGTCGGTAAAGCTGAGTCCGTCGTACTTCAGACTGTCGCGCATCCAGTGGGTGACCACGGCCTTGCTCAGCGAGGCCGGGGTTCCGCTGGCGTCAAGCGCCGGAACGTTGACGTGCGCCACCATGACCGAACCGACACCCACGTCAAACGTGGCCGCAAACGGGGCCAGATCAAGGCGACGGAGCTCGTGAAGCGGACGCCCCACCGTGGGCAGGGTGTGGTGACTGTCGGATTCGGTGTCGCCGTGGCCTGGAAAGTGCTTGACGCAGGCCATGACTCCGGCCTGCTCCATTCCGCGAATTTGTGCTTTGGCGAGCAGAGCGACGCGGTGCGGATCGCTACCCAGCGCGCGCTGGCCGATGATGGGGTTACGCGGGTTGGTATTGACGTCGACGACGGGCGAAAAGTTGACGTGTATGCCGAGCATGCGCGATTCGGTGGCCAAAGCGCGGCCGTATCGGCGCGCGAGCCCTGTGTCGCCTGTGGCCCCCAAGGTCAACGGCCACGTGAGGCGCGGCAGACTGTCCAGTCGCATTGCGGCGCCCCATTCAGCATCTTGGGACATCATCAATGGGATGTTCTTTATCGCAACCTTTTGCAACCGCGCAATGGCCGCCCGCTGGCGTTCAGGGCCGCCTTGCATCCAAATGATTCCGCCCACCTCACCGCGGCGCACCATGGCCTCGAGGCGGTCAATTTCGGCCGAGCCCTTGTTGCTGTAGCCCGCCACCATGATGAGCTGACCGAGTTGCTGGTCGAGGTTTTGCGCATGCACTGCGCTGTGCGTCAATGCGCTGCAAAGCAACGCCGTCCAAATACTGCGAGGTGAAATCATTACCCCCAAAGTAGGCCAAAAAATCGCGGTACCTTTGGGGGACTATGGCGTTTTTTTCACTGTTTAAAAATCAGCGCACGCCGCGCGGATACCAACTCCAGCACCGCTACTACGACGAGCGCAAAGAACGCTTAGCACAGCTTGGTTCAGATGCCCCTCAAAGTGCGGAGGCCCGCAAAGAGCGACTTCACCAAGCTTGGTCTGCAAAACGAACCACCGCCCCATCAGGCAGAAGTCAATTCGTTCGAATGGCTGGGATTGCCGTCGGATTGCTCGTACTCGCCTCCTTATTGCTGCGATGAACCGAGTTCCGATTCGCGCGCTGCCGGAATCGGTGGCCAACCTCGTGGCTGCTGGCGAAGTCGTACAGCGGCCTTCGTCTGTAGTTAAAGAGCTCGTTGAGAACGCTATTGACGCTGGCGCCACCGAAATTGAGGTAGCACTTAACCAAGCTGGACGGACTCGAATTCAGGTACGCGATAACGGACACGGCATTGACCCTGAAGATTTGCCGTTGGCTTTAGTGCGCCACGCGACGTCAAAGCTTCGGGAGCCCGACGACCTCTTCGCGTTGACCACAATGGGGTTTCGCGGAGAGGCCCTCGCGTCAATGGCCGCCGTGGGCCAGCTCAAACTGCGCTCGCGAACCGCTGACTATGAGGTGGGCATCGAACTTCGCTGTTCGGGCGGCAACCACGAGGGCAGCAGCCCCAGCCCAGGCCCCATCGGCACTACCGTCACGGTCGACAACTTGTTTTTTAACGTGCCTGCCCGGCGCCAGTTTTTAAAGTCGGACACGGTAGAGTTCCGCCACGTACTTGAAACGTTTGATGCCTTGGCCCTCGCCCACCCCGAAGTGCGCATGATCCTAAGGCACAACGGCAGCGACGAGCGCGTCCTCGAGCCCGGAAACGTACGGCAGCGTGCGACCGCGGTGCTCGGACGGCGGAGCAACGAGCAGTTGGTTCCGGTCGAAGAACCCACCGACTTAGTGGTCGTGCATGGATTCGTACTTCGGCCTGAAGCAGCGCGCAAAACCCGCGGCGACCAGTACCTGTTTGTGAACCGCCGCACGGTGCGCAGCCCCTACATCCACCGCGCCGTACTCGAGGCCTTTGAGGGCTTAATTGCGGGCGACCAGCACCCGGCCTACGTCCTCTTTCTCGAACTCGACCCCGAACGCATCGACGTCAACGTACACCCCGCCAAGACTGAGATCAAGTTCGACGACGAGCGTGGGGTATACGCCATGGTGCGCAGCGCCGTGCGCCGCGCCTTGGGAATCCATCAAATTGCGCCCACCCTTGACTTCGAGGTACCTGTGGGCGAACACATCGACTGGAGCACCCGAGTCAAGCCTGAAGCTCCTGGGGTCTACATCAACACGAACTTCAACCCCTTTGCCTCGGAGCCTTCGCGCCCAACTAGCGCCGGAATCCGGGCCAATTTGAACTTTTTTGCGCCGCCCACCGATGCGGAACGCGGAGTTCAGCGCGAACTTGAACTTCCGAGCCACGGCTGGAACGACACGTCCTTTGAGCCCTCAGTGGAGCGGCCCAGTTCCGCCGGACGCGCCCTCAGTGTAGCCGGAATGTATGCCCTTGTGCCCATGCCCGACCAGTTGGTCGTGGTGCACCTTGAGCGCGCCCAACGCCGCATCGACCTCGAGCGCTGGACCGACGGCAGCCCGCGAAACGGGCAAAACTGGCTTTTTCCGCTCGAATGGACGCCACCGCCCGGATTTGCCGACGCATGGAACGACCGACTCGCGACCTGGGGCTTTGCTTGGGAGGTTCGCGATTCCGAATGGATGTGGACCGCTGGACCTGGATTCTGCGCGCCCGAAGCCGCGATTGACTGGCTCGAAGGACTCTCACGGATTGACTCCGAAGACGATGGCGAACTGCGCACCTGGATTAGCCAGTGGCTCAGCGCCCATCCGCGGCGGCAACCGGACGTCCAAGACGTCATGGACCGACTTTTTGCGTGCAGCGACCCCTGGACCGACGACCTTGGTCGGCCCACCGCCCGGTTGCTCAACGCTGACGAACTTGCCCGATTCTTTTAAACTATGTACTACCGCCCCTCTGGCTTCAGCTTTCTTCCGCCCGTTGTTAAAAACTTGCTGATTATTAACGGACTCGCATTTTTTGCCACCATCGTCTTTGGGCGAATGGGATTTGATGTGATTGGTCTGTTTGGCCTGTACCTGCCCACCAGTGACCTCTTTAAGCCCTTTCAGCTCGTCACCCACCTCTTTTTGCACGATACCAGCGGGCTTGGGCACATCCTCGGCAACATGTTCGCGCTGTGGATGTTTGGAACTCCGCTCGAAAACCGCTGGGGCAGTCAGCGCTTTCTGCTCTTCTACTTCGTGACCGGATTTGGTGCGGCCGCCCTGCACCTCGGAGTCAACTACTGGGAGTACGTACAGGCCTTTAACCTGCATGCCGCAACGGGAAGTGGCGAGGCCCTTTACTTCTTGCAGTCACTAGAAATGACGCCCACGGTCGGAGCCTCTGGTGCCGTATTCGGACTACTGCTCGGATTTGGCATGATGTACCCCAACCAGCAGATCTACCTCTACTTTCTCTTGCCGATTAAGGCCAAGTACTTTGTGGCGATCTACGGCCTTTTTGAACTGTTCAACGGAGTCGCCAATTCCGGATCCAGCATTGCCCACTTTGCCCACGTCGGCGGAATGATTTTTGGATTCCTGCTCATCAAGCGCTGGCAGTCCAGCGGAACTCGATTCTAACCCCCTCTGCCCGTGCGCCCCGCCGACCAAATTCGCCTGTGGATTCAGCAGAGCCCGATTCACCGCCTCATCGCGGGGTTGGTGCTCGTCTTTTTGGTTCAGACCGGATTTGAACTCGCCGGATGGGCACTCGGCTGGCCCGCCGAGCACGGAATGCTTCGCTTCTTTGCCCTGCACACGGGCGGAATCCAGCCCCTCACCCAGCCCTGGACCCTACTGACCTACGGCGCGCTGCACTACGGTCTGCTGCACCTGGTATTCAACGCGCTCACACTCTACTTCACCGCCTCGCTGCTCGAAACCCTCTGGCCTGCGCCGCGCATCCTAAGACTTTTTGTGGTGGGCGTGTTGGTCGGGGCCCTCGGAGCCTGGTTTGCCGGAATCTGGCGTCCCGCCGTGGTCGTGGGCGCCTCTGCCGGAGTCTACGCCGTGTTCACCGCCGCCGCCGTGCGCATGCCCGACTTTAAGGTCCGCCTCTTTTTTATCCTCGAGCTCAAGCTTTGGATCGTGCTGGCCATTCTGCTGGGCATGGACGTCATCGGCCTCTTCTCGCCCGATACCACCGCGAGGGCTGCGCACCTCGCGGGGGCTGCTGGCGGATGGTTCCTAGCAAGCAGACCCCATTTGCTCGATTGGTCGTGGTCAAAGGGGACCGCGAAGCGGTTCCGCACCAAGACCACTAAGCCTAAAAGCCCACTCAGCGTAGTGCGCCCGAACGAGCCCAGCCTCGACCAGCTGCTCGACAAGATTTCAGCCAAAGGCTACGATTCATTGACCGCTCACGAACGCAAAATCCTTGCACGCCACAGCCAAACGAAGTAAGTGGGGCCGCCGTTGGTGGTGGATTCCGCAGCTGCTCGCCCTTCCGGTGACGGGGCTTGCATGGCTAGGTATGGCTACCGACGTCGCGCTGCTCGCCCCTCTGAGCTTAATGCTTCCGTATTTGGTGCTGTACCACGTGATGTGGAGCCTGATGGCCACCGCCCACCTTCACCCTTCGGCGCTTTTGGGCGGAACCTTGCTCGCGCTCCTCTGGACGCCTATGGGGAGTTGGATGCAGGTGCGCACTCCGCCGTCGCAATCTCTTGGCCCTCACCTTAGCGCAGCCTCGTGGAACGTGCACCACTGGCGCAATCGCACCTGGACTGAAGATTCCGCTACCGTTGCGGGCATGACACAGTTCGCGCTGAATCTGGACGTCGAACTCCTCGCGCTACAGGATGTTCGGGGCGGAACTGCCGCAGAAGATCCACTTCGGGCCGCATACCCCTACCGCGTGGCGGCCTACGACCTTGCTCTGTACAGTCGCTACCCCATCGCGCAGTGGGATCGTGTAGACTTTCCGAGCGATTCCGGGCGAATCGGATTTATTTGGGCCGATGTACTACTACCCGAAGGTGACACGCTCCGCGTGGTCAACGTGCACCTCGTGAGTACCGACGTCGACCTGCGCGAAGCGCAGTCCGAACAGGCCAAATCGGGATGGTGGCAGAGTGCCAAGTTGCTGCTTCGCCGCATGGTGCGCCGTGCCGAACCGCGTTCTGTACAGGCCGAGTCACTCGCCGCCTGGTGGGCCGAAAGCCCACGACCCGTGCTCGTTTTGGGTGACTTCAATGACGGACCCACCTCGGCCACCCACCGACGGCTGCGCACCTTGGGCAGTGACAGCTTCATTCAGTGCGGAGCCGGTTGGGGCAGCACCTACCGCGGCCTTCGCCTCGTTCCGTTGCGCATCGATTGGGTCTGGACGAACGGACCATGGACCGCCCTCGAACACCGCGTCGTCAAGCAAACCTGGAGTGACCATAACCCGGTGCGGGTGGCCATTTCCAGCAACTAGTTGCGGGTAGCTAGCTGCTAGTTGCTAGTTGCTGGCAACTAGCTTCTGGTCTTGAGCTTTAATTGCCTCAAAATGCATTAGCGCCTCTCCATTTTCAGCTCTCCACAAGAGCATTGTGGGATTATCGATTTTCTTGAAGATTAGTGAACCTTCACTACCCACAAGGCGTTCGTTCCCATCGTGAGAACGAATTACAAGTTCTCCATTTGGACTTCCCTTCCATGTCACCAGTATGGCTGAAGAATTCTGCTTTAACTGCATGATTCTACCGTACTTCTTGGGGGACCTAATAATCAATTCACCCTCATTATTGGAAGTCCAAACTCCGTAACCGCTTAGACTCTTCACTAATTTACTGGTCACCAGGAGCTCCTCGTTATCGGATTGAACGACGCGAAACACCACCAGTTTAACGCCGTAATGTTCAACACTATCGATAAGTTGAAGGCCCGCATCTCTTCGACATATGGCTAGATCGATTCCGCCTTCGCGAAATCCCGTGACATTATCCCAAATTATTAGGTCACCCTCTCTCATCGCAGAACTCGGAAGAAGCGGAGGCAAATCCCACAAATTGACCATTCTCTCCGGATTATTTGTCGGAAAAGCCTTTAAAATGAGCGGAAGTTTCCACTGTGCTGCTATTCGGATGGATGGAGGTATGCCACGAAGTCCGTCCAAGTCAGTTTCAGAGACAATTTGTTGGACACTCTTTTGGTATTTTGTGTCTGGAGAATCGCGATTCCATTGATAAACGTGCCCCAGAAAGAAGGGAACCACTAAGAGACCGCCTTTCATATCAAGTGTATGGATCCCCAAAGCCATGAAGGGAACTGCAACTGACAGAATTCGGGTCAAACCAAGTGATCCCATCAAACCAAATTTCCACAAAATGGTGTGGGCAATTAGGGTCCCTGTAGCAATTGCAAACGGGATGAAATTGACGCTTAATTTTTTCGTAGTGTATAGTTGAAATAGAGCAACACCTAATGAAATTCCAAAAGCACCAATCATAACCTTACTCGCCCAAAATCGGCGATTATCCCAAAAATGAGTCCACGTTCCAGCTCCGTAGACATTTGGATTTCGGCCATATGGCTGGTCCATAACAATCCAAAATAGACTCGATTTCCCTCCCCAAACAATTCCCAGAATACTTACTGCTATGAGTAATAAGAAAAAACTAATTACACTACGATAAACCTCATTGTACCCTTCTGAGTAACTCACGTAAAAGAGTACAACGGCAATTAACAGTAGTGCCTCATGGCGCGCCATTAATGTTGCACCTAAAACTAAACCTAGCCCAAACCACATCTTCGCGTCCAATAGCACGAGCGAAAGAAGTGAAAGTGAAATAAATAAGGGCTCAGTTAAACCACCAAGCGCAACATGAATAACTGCAGTATTCGCTATCATCCACCATGGTAGAAACCATGGTGCAACTAAACTCCAACGGGTACCAAGGTGAATGATGAGTATTGAATTTACAACCATCAATAGGATATGGGATAAAACGTATACCTCTATACCCAACTGTGCCGGCAGCACACTGAATAGAACGTGGGCTGGTCGCGCCCAATTATCAAAAAAGTTCTTTGGATTTTCTAAAGCGCCTCGCGATAAATCGAAATGGGCTACCCCATCTGCAAAGTCAACAATAACACCTGATTCGAGGATATTTAATTTGTAGATATAACTCCAAGCTACAGTTATCGCTAATAGAGAAAGTACAGATGATAGTCCTAATTTTCTGAGAGAGAGAGAGAGAGAGAGAGAGAGAGAGAGATTTAATCAATTGAATCATAGCATTTTAAATAATCTATTTTCTCCATTTAGTAACCCTCCGCAAGTCCAATTCATTCATGGGGTGCGGCGGTGGACCAATCCATTCCTTGGGCCAAGCCCTGAGGCTGACGTCGTAAAAGAGCGGAATTAGGGCGGCCTGACGGTGAAGCTCCGCGTCGAGCTGGGCGGCCTGTTGGATGCGCTGGGCGGGGTCGGATTCCGCGCGAAAGTCCGCATAGCCCGTTAAGCCGGTGAATCCGCTGACGTTGGGGCCACCCGATTCGCCGTAGAGCATGAGGTAGTTGCTGGGGTCAGGGTAGTCGGCAATCCAGCTCGCTCGGTACAGCCCGAGGCGACCCTGGGCTTTGTCTTCGCGAAAGGTGGCCGACGGCAGCACCTGCACTTCGACCGGCAGGCCGAGTTGCGTCCAGGAACTTTGGAGGAATTCTGCCACATCGCGGTACGAAGCGGTGGTGCTCAGGACGAGCGCCGGGATTCCGGGCTTGGGGCGGCCGTCGGCGGTCAGCAACCCAGCTGCAGTGAGCAGTATCCGGGCGGAATCAGGTCGGTAGGCCCACGGCGTGGTCCATTCTTCGGCCGGACGGTAGCCGGGCATGCCGGCGGGTAGGATTCCGCCATGAGCGGGAACCCCCAAGCCGTTTTTGAGGTAGCGAATGATTCCGTCGCGGTCCACCGCCCAGTTCAGGGCCCGCCGAACCCGTACGTCGGCGAGGTAGCTCGGATTGCTGAGGCCGTAGCGCACCACGAGAAATTCCGTGTTGAGAAAGGGCGCCGTGCGTTGGGTAAATTGGCTGCGCCACTGGGCCTTAAGGCTGCCGTCGGGGTCGAGCCACTGGTCCTTGTAGCTGGGGTCAATGCCCGTTAAAAAGTCGAGTTCGCCCTGCACAAAGGCCATAAACGCAGACTGGCGGTCGGGCGTAAACGTGATACTCACGGCCTCGAGGTAGGGCAGTTTCTGCCCCTCGGCGTCGCGCTCGGCATAGTTGGGGTGGCGCCTCAGGACCAGCTTTTGGCCGCGCTGCCAGGCTTTGAACTGAAAGGGTCCGGACCCCACGGGGTGCTCACTAAGGTCCGCGCCGTAGCGGGCGATGGCCTGGCGCGGAACCACCGCAGTGTAGGGCACGCTCAGTTTGCTCCACAGCGCCGGATCAGGTGCCGTCAGGGCGAGTACGAGCGAGTCGGGTGTCGCGGCCCAAACGGAATCGAGTGGTTCAAGCAGCCAGGCTCCGGGTGAGGCCGTCTCGGGGCTTTTGAGGCGCTGCAGGCTCGCGGCGACGTCGTGGGCGTCGAGGTGGTGCGTGTGGCCTTTGAAGCAGGGGTCGTCGTGGACGGCAAAGTCGCGGCGGATGCGGATTCCCGCATGCAGGCCATCAGGCGCGGTGCCCCAGGCCTCGGCGAGGAGTCCGCGAAGCTGGCCCGTCGAGTCGGTCTCAAACAACGTGGTGTAGAGCTGGCGGATCACCCAGTTATGGGCCTGATCGCGTGCAAAAGCGGGGTCAAGCGACGAAATTCCGCTGGCCTCGTTGTAGCGAAAGAGCATGCCCTCAGAACTGCTCTTTTCAGACTGGCACTGCAGGGCGAGGAAGGCCACTGCGCCGGCCGCGAGCAGGCGCCCGAGGCGCGCAGAATTCCAAGCAAAACGAAGCATTTCGGGCCAAAGATAGCCGCGAAAATTCGCTATTTTCGCAGGATGCTTCCCACCGGACTTCGCGCTTCGTTTCACACCCTTGGGTGCAAGCTCAATTTTGCTGAAACCAGCACGCTGGCCCGCGATCTGTATGCGGCGGGTTTTGTGCGCACCGACTTTGGTGATGCGGCGGATGTGGCCGTGATCAATACCTGTTCGGTGACCCAAGAGGCGGATAAGGAGACCCGCGGACTCGTGCGTCAAGCGCTCCGCGCCAACCCCGAGTGCTTTGTCGTGATTACCGGATGCTACGCCCAGCTTCGCCCCAGTGAAATCGCCGCCATGGAGGGGGTTGACCTCGTACTCGGAGCCAAAGAAAAACCCTTTTTACGGCAGTTTTTGAGCGACCTGCGCAAGCGGCCCGAGGCTGAAGTCCACGCCTGCGAAATCCACGACGTCGACCAGTACCACGCCGCCTACAGCATGGGCGACCGCACCCGGGCCTTTTTAAAGGTTCAGGACGGATGCGACTACGTGTGCACCTACTGCACGATTCCGATGGCCCGCGGCGTAAGCCGTTCCGCCCCACTCGACCAAGTGGTTTCGCAGGCCCGCGAACTGGCCGCCCAAGGCGTGCTCGAGGTGGTGCTCACGGGTGTCAATGTCGGCGACTACGGCAAGGGCGAGCACGGCAGCAAGCGCCACGACCACACGTTTTTAGAACTGGTTCAGGCCCTTGACCAGGTCGACGGGCTGGACCGACTGCGGATTTCGAGCATCGAACCCAACCTTTTGCGCGACGAAATCATCGACTTTACGGCGCAGAGCGCGCGCTGGGTTCCGCACTTCCATATTCCGCTGCAGAGCGGCAACAACGAGGTCCTGGGCTGGATGAAGCGCCGCTACCGCCGCGAACTCTATGTGGAGCGCGTGGCCCGCATCATCGACCGCATGCCCGACGCGGCTATTGGTGTGGACGTAATTGTCGGCTTTCCGGGCGAAACCGAGGACCACTTTCTCGACACCTACCGGTTTTTGGAGGCGCTTCCCATCGCCTACCTGCACGTGTTCACGTATTCAGAACGACCCGGAACCGAGGCCATTCACCTCGAAGGCGTCGTACAGCAGACCGAGCGAAAGGCGCGCAACCGCCGCCTGCGCCTGCTGAGCGCCATCAAGCAGCGCGAATTCTACCAGCGCCACCTGGGCACGGTGCGGCGCGTCGTATGGGAGCATTCCGAGCGCGACGGACGCATGCTGGGCTACACCGACAACTACGTGCGGGTTGAGGCTGACTACGATGCGTTGCTGGCCGGAACCCGCGCCTGGGTCGAACTCACGGAACTTACTCCGCGCGACACGGTGGCCACTCGGCCGGCTGTGGATCCCGCCCAAACCTCGGCCGTATGAACACGTTAGGGTACACCGAAGCCGTGCGCGCCGTAGGCGACTGGATCCGCAGCGAACGCCGCGAATTCAACGCCAACCACGTAGAGACCAAGGCGCTCAACTCACTCGTGAGCTATGTCGACCAGCAGGCAGAGCAGATGCTCATCGAGCGCCTGACCTCGCTGCTGCCCGGCAGCGGAGTACTCGGCGAAGAGGGCGGCGAATCCTGGATCGACGGCGGGTTCAACTGGATCATCGACCCGCTCGACGGCACGACCAACTTCATTCACGATCTGCCTCCTTATGCCGTATCTGTGGCGCTGATGCAGGGCCGCGACCTTGTGTGGGCCGCCGTCTATGAGCTGGGTCAGGCGCGCATGTTCACCGCCGAACGCGGCCGCGGAGCCTTGTGCGACGGCCGGGGCCTCGACGTGCGTCAAGGTGCCCCATTGCGCGACGGCTTGGTCGCTACGGGATTCCCCTACCACGAATTTTCGCAGATGCCGCAGTACCTCGAGGCCCTGCAGGCCTGCTTTCGCGGATCGCGCGGCGTGCGCCGCTTCGGCTCAGCCGCAACCGACCTCGCCTGGGTCGCCGACGGACGCTTTCAAGGATTTTTTGAGCACGGACTCGCCCCTTGGGACGTCGCCGCCGGAATCCTTTTGGTGCGCGAGTCCGGCGGACTCGCCACGGACTTTTTCGGCACGGAATTGGACGACTACGACCTCGTTCGCTGCGGCAGCATCGCCGCCGGAAACCCCCAGGCCTACCACGACCTCATTCATCTTACCTCTGACGCTTTTACCCGACCATGACGCTGCTCGAAACCCCAATCCCCGGCCTCATCCTCATGCAACCCCGTGTGTTCGGCGACGAGCGCGGCTACTTTTTTGAGTCGCTGCGCCGTGACGCCTTGCCCGCCGATGTGCCAGAATTCGTGCAGCACAACGAGAGCATGAGCAAGCGCGGCGTGCTACGCGGGCTGCACTTTCAGGTTCCGCCCAGAGCGCAGGGCAAACTGGTTTCAGTGGTTCGCGGATCCGTCTATGACGTGGCGGTCGACATTCGCGTCGGTTCGCCGACCTACGGACGGCACTTTGGCCTGGTACTCGACACGGTGACCAAGCACCGCCTGTACATTCCGCCCGGTTTTGCCCACGGATTCTTGACGCTTGAGGACGACACCGTATTTCAGTACCTCTGCACCGACTACTACGCGCCTGAGGCCGAGGGCTGCATTAGCTACGCCGACGCCGACTTGGGCATTGACTGGGGCGGAATCTGGAATTCATCTAAGCCCTTCACCGTGAGCGCCAAAGACCAGGTTGGTCAAGCTCTTCAAACGTTTCAAAGCCCGTTTGCGTGGTGAATAAAATTCATCGCAACTGGCTTCTGGCTCTGGTCATCTTTACGGGAGGCGTGCTACTCGGCAGCCGCAGCGATGCCCTCATGGAGGCCATTGGTCGCATCGCCACGACCAACGAAACCGTCGTGGTTCCGCTACCGCAAAAACTTGAAGTATTTGGCGAATCGATTCCTGTGAACGACCCCGACATCGCCGAAGCATTAAGCCGTGAGCTGCACGCCAATACCTACTGGCATTCCAACACCCTGCTTATGCTGCAGCGCCGCCCGCGCTGGGAGGCCCGCGTGCGCGGATGGCTGCGCGATGAAGGGGTTCCCGAAGAATTCATCTACCTGCTCGCCGCCGAAAGCGGCTTTCAGCCCACAGCCTTTTCGCCTTCGGGGGCGGCGGGTTTTTGGCAGTTCATGCCATCGACAGCCCGTGAACACGGGCTCCGCGTCGACGCCCAAATCGACGAACGCTACCACGCTGAGAAGGCAACACGGACTGCGGCACGCTACCTCAAAAATGCTCACGCAAAGACAGGATCGTGGTTTTTGGCCGCAGCCGCCTACAATATGGGCCTCACGGGCGTGCTCCGCCAAATGGAGCGCCAGGGCGAGCGCAACTACTTCCGCATGACCTGGAATGAAGAAACAGGGCGCTACGCCTTTCGCATTGCCGCCCTCAAACTGCTGCTGGAGCACCCTGAACACTATGGATTCCACGTCCGCTCCGAAGAATTGTGGCGCGAAGAGTCGGGCCGTCGCGTAACCCTTGACAGCAGCGTAACCCATTGGGGGCGATGGGCACAGCGCGAAGGGCTGAGCTACCGCGACCTTAAGCGGTGGAACCCATGGCTCCGCGAATCGTTTTTTGACAATCCTGACTCGGCGTCGGTTGAACTGGAGCTTCCACTGAAGCGTTAACCAAAGAGTATGAAGCTTCGAATCCTGGGGGCACGGGCCCACAACCTCAAAAACATCGACGTGGAACTTCCGCGCCGAAAACTCGTGGTCGTGACCGGACTCAGCGGAAGTGGCAAGTCATCGCTCGCCTTTGATACGCTGTTCGCCGAGGGCCAGCGCCGCTACATGGAGACATTCAGCAGCTATGCCCGACAGTTTTTGGGCACCATGGAACGTCCCGACGTCGACCGCATCGAAGGCCTCTCGCCCGTCGTGGCCATCGAGCAAAAAACAACGAACCGCAACCCTCGTTCTACCGTCGGAACCGTAACTGAAGTCTACGACTTTCTGCGCCTGCTCTACGCCCGAACGGCGACCGCCTACTCGCTAGCTACCGGCGAAGAAATGGTCAGCTACACCGACGACGCCATCCTTGAACGTGTCGTTCAGGACTTTGACGGGCAGCGCATTGCACTTTTGGCTCCAGTCGTAAGAGCGCGCAAAGGCCACTACCGAGAACTTTTTGAAGGCCTAGCGAAGCAGGGCTATCTCAAGGCTCGGGTCGACGGCGAGTGGACCAATATTGACCGCGGCCTCAAGCTCGACCGCTACAAGACGCACGACATCGACGTGGTGGTCGACCGACTGAGCCCAGGGGTTGACGAATCCGAACGCCTCAAGCGGAGCATCGCCACCGCGATGCGACTCGGCCACGGAAGTATTACGGTAGTCAATTGGGATAGTCAAGCCCAGAAGCACTTCAGCCGCAACCTCATGTGCCCCACTACGGGCCTATCGTACCCCGAGCCCGAGCCCAACACGTTCAGCTTCAATTCGCCCAAGGGTGCCTGCCCGCACTGCGACGGCCTTGGAAGCGTTCGCGAGCTTTCACTCAATAAAGTGGTGCTCAACCCGCGCCTCAGTTTAAGGGACGGTGCCTTGGCTCCGCTGGGCACGTACAAAGCGTCATGGATCTTTCAGCAGCTCGAGCACATCGGGTGGCGCTATGGATACACGCTTGAGACTCCCTGGAAGGACATACCCGAAGAGGGCCGCAACGCCATCATGCACGGCTGCAACGAGGACTTTACCCATACCCAAAAGGCAGCGGGAATCTCACGTAAAATCAGCATTAAGTACGAGGGACTAAAGCCGTTTATCGAGGCCCAGGGCAAAGAAGGAAGTAAGAGTATTCAACGCTGGGCCGACGAATATCTGGATGACGGTATCTGTAGCCACTGCGAAGGCGGCCGTTTGAAGCCGGAATCTCTCATGTTTCGGATTTCAGGCAAGTCGATTGCCGAGGTGGCCGGACTGCCCTTGCATGAGCTCTCGGCGTGGCTCGAGGGCGTCCACCAAAGCCTCCCACCTGCCCAGCAGCGCATTGGCGGCGAAATTCTCAAAGAACTGAGCACAAGGGTTGGCTTTCTCAACGACGTTGGGCTCAGCTACCTTTCGCTGAGCCGATCCGCGCGCACGTTGAGTGGTGGCGAAGCCCAGCGCATTCGCTTGGCAACCCAAATTGGCTCGCAGCTCGTGAATGTGCTGTACATCCTCGACGAGCCATCGATCGGACTTCATCCGCGCGATAACGACCGTCTGATTCGCAGCCTCGAGCGCCTGCGCGATCTCGGCAACAGTGTGGTGGTCGTGGAGCACGACGAAGAACTGATGCGGCACGCCGACCACATCGTCGACATGGGTCCACGCGCCGGAATCCACGGCGGACGCGTCGTCGCCGAAGGCACCTACGCCGAACTCATTGCCTCAGACAGCCTAACGGCCCAGTACCTGCGGGGCGACCTGCTTGTTTCAGAACCGCGCGAACCGCGCACAGGGAACGGGAAGTCTATGCGCCTAATCGGCGCTACCGGCCGCAACCTTCAGGGCGTGGACCTTGAGCTTCCGCTTGGGAAACTCGTGGTGGTCACTGGCGTGTCCGGCTCAGGAAAGTCCACACTGATCAACAAAACCCTGCACCCCGCAATCGCCGGACCGTTGCAAGGCTTGCTCGACAAGCCCGAGCCGTTCGAAAAGCTGGAGGGCCTCGAACACGTCGACAAAATCATCGCAGTGGACCAAAGTCCGATTGGGCGCAATCCGCGCTCTAATCCGAGCACCTACACCGGCGTGTTTAACGAAATCCGCAAACTTTTTAGCGAGTTGCCCGAAGCAAAAATCCGTGGATACGCTCCGGGGCGCTTCTCGTTTAACGTCAAGGGTGGGCGCTGCGAAACCTGCGAGGGCGGCGGAATGCGCGTCATTGAGATGAACTTCTTGCCCGACGTATATGTTCCGTGCGAAACCTGCCAAGGCCGTCGGTTCAACCGCGAAACCCTCGAGGTCCGCTATAAGGGCCACAGCATCAGCGACGTGCTCAACATGAGTATTGAAGAGTCAATGCACTTTTTTGAGGCGGTTCCGCGCATTTACCGCGTCCTGCTCACCTTGAACAGCATCGGTCTCGGATACATCACCTTGGGTCAGTCCGCAACGACCTTGAGCGGAGGCGAAGCCCAGCGCATCAAGTTGGCCACCGAGCTCAGCAAGCGCTCTACGGGCCAAACGCTGTACCTGCTCGACGAGCCCACCACGGGCCTTCACTTTGACGACGTCAAGGTGCTCATGGACGGCCTGCACCGACTGGTCGACCAAGGCAACACCGTGCTGGTGATCGAGCACAACCTCGACGTCATTCACCAGGCCGACCACATCGTCGACCTCGGTCCCGACGGCGGTGCCGGCGGCGGCCTCATTGTTGCCACCGGAACCCCAAGCGACGTCGCAGCCAGCCCCGAAAGCATCACCGGACGCTACCTTGCGGAATACATTAACCGTTTAAAGCGTTAACCCTATGGCGACCAACGGATCACAGCCGATCAAAACAGCCTTCAAGCACAAGTCTTGGAACGAGGTTCGCACCAACGACTCCTGGGCCATTTTTAAAATCATGGGCGAATTCGTGCAGGGTTATGAGCGCTTGTCGCGGATCGGACCGTGCGTGAGCATCTTTGGTTCAGCCCGACTGCCCGAAGGCCACGCCTGGTACCAGACCGCCCAAGTCATCGCCGAGGGACTCGGCGCCAAGGGCTACGGGATCATCAGCGGCGGTGGCCCCGGCATCATGGAAGCGGCCAACCGCGGCGCCAAAGCCGTCGGCGCCCCATCGGTGGGATTGAATATTGAACTACCCCATGAGCAGAAGCCCAACGACTTCATTGATCTGGACAAGAGCGTCGATTTCGACTACTTTTTTGTGCGCAAGGTCATGTTTGTCAAGTACTCACAAGGGTTTGTGGTCATGCCCGGCGGATTCGGAACCCTGGACGAGGTGTTCGAAGCCATCACACTGATTCAGACCAAAAAGATTGGCCGCTTTCCGGTTGTTTTGGTGGGTCGCGACTACTGGGGCGGTCTCGTCGACTGGATCGATTCCACCCTCAAAGGAAACGGCCTCATCGGCCCTGACGACACCAAGCTGTTCAAGCTCGTGGACACTGCTGAAGAGGCCATTATGGCCATCGACGACTTTTACAGCCGCTACATTCTCAAGCCCAACTTCTAGGGCTTCAAGAGCTTTTGGGTCCACCGACGCCCCTGGGCGTCGGTGGTTTCAAGCACGTACACTCCCGATGCGGACGGGTACGGCAGATCCAACTGGCGGTCGTGCAGCGTACCGCTTGAAAGGGTACGACCGTCCAACCCAAGCAGGGTCCAACTGCGCGTGGCTTCTGTGGACGCGGTGAGCATCCAGCCGCGTGCCGACTGGCTGACGTTCCAAAGGGCCTCGGCCTCGGGAACGGACCAGTAGACGTCCGCGTACAGGGTGTCGCGCACGAATATTCCGCTGCCCAGACTGTAGTCCCGAGACTCCGTGGTAATGTAGTTGGGGCTAATCGTCGAAGGCCACACCAGCGAATCCTGAAGTGCACCAGTTTGTGCGATAGTGATTTTGCCGGTGGCGTCGGGCCACAAGGTATCACCTTGAGTGTGCCAGTACACGTACTCAACTCCGTACATCATCGCGGTGTTGGTGTCAAACATTGCGGTTCCGCCGGCACCACCAAAACGAACTAAAAGTTGAATTTCAGCGCGGCTCACCGAAGGGTATTCGGGTTCCAGCACCCACAGTCCGGTCTCGATGTCGTTTACCAGAATCCGTCCGCTGGGCAGGTAGGGGTAGGCCCCCCAGGCTCCGTTGTAGCCGGTTCCGCTGTACTGCGGCGAAGTGTCATAGTAGGCTGCAAGGACGGGCAGCTCAGGAAACTCGACGTCGAGCACATGGCAGCCAAACGTGTAGTACGAGGTCACCAAGTGGTTGCCGTCGACGTGGGCATTGTGCGGAATCAAGCCCGTACCCGACTGCACCTTATGGCGAAAACGCTCGTCTACGTTGCTGAGGTCGTTGACGTTGTAGGCCGCGACATAACCATTGGCCACCTCGTCGGTAGTGTAGAGCGTATTTCCGTCGTCCGACAACCAGCAGTTGTGCGCAAAGTGGTCGGGCGAGTCAAAGCTGGCAAATGTCACAGGCTGACTGGGGAGCGCGACGCCGATTACCTGAATGTCTTCCCAAAGTGCAGCGCCGTACAACGTGTCGTTGCGTGCAAAGCCATCGTGCAGGTAGTGCGTCGAATAGTTTCCGATTACTACGGGGTTCCAAGGGTCGCTCGCGACGTCGACGATTACGGCTCCGCCTCCGCCCGCATTCGAGCCAAAGGCGTAGAGCTTGCCCTCTTCATCGATCCACAGGTTGTGGGCGCGGCGCAGCGTATCGACGCCTCCGCTGCTGAGCGGAACCGGCAGACGCACCTTCTTTGACACCATACTGTCCAGGTCGATGATGAGCAGGCCGTCGGTCAGGTTAGTCGCCGTGGGCACGTCGTGTACCACGTAGGCGTAGTGGCCCCAGGTCTTAATGTCGCGCCAGACCGAAGGAGCTCCAGGAACCCAAAGTACGTTCGTGATTTGGGACGGGTTGGTCACGTTGGCGATTAGGGTCCCATTGCGGTTTCCGACGATGGCGAGCTCGCGCTGGGTAGCTGAATCGTAGTATCCCCAAATGTCATTGCAAAACGGTGAAGCCGCAAGCGGACCCCACTGCGTCACGGGATAGTGTCCAAGCCGCTGCATGTTCAGGCTATCGTTGCTGGGCTGGGCCCATGAAGTGAAGGCGGCCAGTGCCAGACCGAACATCACGCTGGTACGTAGTTTCATAACTAAAAGTTAAGTGTAATCTGCCCGTCGTCTTCGGTTCCGAAGTCCACGTCGGGTTCGGATGCGCCTTCGACGACCGTGGGCGCTTGGGCGAGGTCTGACCACTCCACGGTGGATCCGGGTGCAATGCCCTCAGCAGCATATTCCACGGGCGCTGCGGCATCCTCTACTTCGGACTGCTCGGGCTCATCGCGCTCCGCCGAAACCAAGCTCACAGACAGCACAGGGCCGGCATGCAGCATGTTGCCCAGGGCCTTCCAACCCTTGACTGCAATCAACTCTTCGAGCACAAGTATCTCGTCCTCACGGTCTTTGCCTTTGATTTTGCGGAACCGCACATTAATCGTGCTCCGATCCGCCGCCGTCACCAAATGCAACGCCGACTTCGCGTGCTCGGTGATGAAGCATTCCCAGCCGTCCCCTTTGGGTTCCAGCTCAAAACGCTTCACCATGAAGCGTTCCTTGATTCCGTCAAAGTACACGGCCGACAGGGCGCGCAGGGGCTCCCATCGCTCAAGAAAGAACGGAACTTCGTTGAAGTGCAAAAGTAAATCCGGGGTTACGATACGGTAGTTACCCTTGGCGTCCATCTCGAGCAGCTTGTCTTCGCCGCGGAAGCGACCCAGCGAGCGCCCGCGACCTTGGTCGTTGAGCTTGAGCACGGTCTCGTCAAACCAAATTTCACGCGCAGCCAAGGTGCTCACCCCTTCGGTTTTGAGCTCAATTCGCTTGACCGTGTTCTTGGTCACGGTATTGCCCCTCGCCGCCCGGCCGCGCACGGCAAGGTCGGTAAAGTCAAAGTCAAAGCGCAGCTTCTTGAGCGAAGGCATCGCGCGCAGGTGCACCGTGACGACTTCGGCTTCGCCGTTCGGGTTGACGCTCAAGTACAGCACCTCAGACCCCTTGGTGCCTTGGGTGATCGGATACTCCTTGTCTCGGGTCACACCGCTAATCGGGAAACGCTTCGCGAACGATGCCCCGCGGGCTCCGTCCCGGTAAATGACGTTGTAAATGGTGCGCTCGTCGCCTTTTTTAAAGACCGAAACGTGCAAGATGTCGGTGCCCACGAACTTTTTGTCGCCGACCTTGGTGACGAGCATGCTTCCGTCGCGGCGAATGACCACCACGTCGTCGATGTCCGCGCAGTCTCCGACGAACTCGTCCTTGCGCAATGCGGTTCCGACAAAGCCCTCAGCGCGGTTGACGTACAACTTGGCGTTGGCAATCGCCACTTGGGTGGCCACAACCTGTTCAAAGCCGCGGAGCTCAGTTTTGCGATCGCGCCCCACGCCGTATTTTTTCTTCAAGTTTTTGAAGAACTCAACGGCGTAATCAATCAGATTTTCAAGGTGATGCTTAATCTCTGCAATCTGGCCTTCGAGCGCGCGAAGGTGGTCGTCTGCCTTGTTGGCGTCGAACTTCGAAATGCGCTTGATTCGAATCTCTGTCAGCCGCACGATGTCCTCGTCGGTGACCGCGCGCAGCAGGTGCTTGGTGTGCGGAGCCAATCCCACACGAATGTTTTCCATGACCGCCTCCCAGGTTTCGGCCTCTTCGATGTCGCGGTAGATGCGGTGCTCGATAAAGATCTTCTCAAGGCTTGCAAAGTGCCACTGCTCTTGAAGCTCGTGAAGCTTGAGCTCGAGCTCCGCTTTGAGCACGGCCACCGTAGTGTCGGTGGACCGGCGGAGCATGTCGCGAACCCCCATGAACACCGGTTTGTCGTCGATAATGACGCAGGCCATGGTGCTCACCGATGACTCGCAGGCCGTGAACGCGTAGAGCGCATCCACCATTTGGTCGGGCGAAACCCCTGGCAGCAAATGGATCACAATCTCTACGTGCTCTGCCGTATTGTCCTCGATCTTTTTGATTTTGATCTTGCCTTTGTCGTTGGCTTTGATCACGGACTCGATTACTGAGGTGGTTGTGGTTCCGAACGGAATTTCCCTGATTATCAGCGTCTTCTTGTCCTCAACTTCAATCTTCGCGCGAACCCGAACGCGCCCGCCCCGCTCCCCGTCTTGGTATCCGCTGACGTCGGCGATTCCGCCCGTGGGAAAGTCAGGGTAAATCTGAAAACTGCGTCCGCGAAGGTGCGCCACCGACGCGTCGATCAGCTCGTTAAAGTTGTGCGGAAGGATCTTGGTGCTCAAACCCACCGCAATACCCTCTACGCCTTGCGCCAGCAGCAGCGGAAACTTGACCGGCAAAAAGATCGGTTCCTTGCCTCGGCCGTCGTAGCTCGCCTGGTACTGCGTGATTTTGGGCGAAAAAGCCACGTCGAGGGCAAACTTGCTCAGGCGCGCTTCGATGTATCGGGGAGCCGCCGCACTGTCTCCGGTGTAAATGTTGCCCCAGTTTCCTTGGGTATCGATCAAGAGGTTCTTTTGGCCGAGCTGCACGAGTGCATCGCCAATCGAAGCGTCGCCGTGCGGATGGTACTTCATCGTCTGACCGATAACGTTGGCCACTTTGTGAAAGCGACCGTCCTCCATCTCAAAGAGGGCGTGCATCAGTCGACGTTGTACTGGCTTTAGGCCGTCTTCAAGGGCCGGAACCGCACGTTCCAAAATGACGTAGCTGGCATAGTCCAAGAAGTACTCGCGGTACATGCCGCGCACTCGGGACTCCACAGGCTTGATGACCTCACCCTCGGGCACAACCGAATCCGGAGCGCTCAATTCAAGCGACTCATCCGAAGGGGGAAGCATCTCATCCGACATACGCTGGGTCGTCTTTTTCAATTTTCAGGTGGTCCATGATGAACTCTTGGCGTTCGGGGGTGTTCTTACCCATGTAGAATTCAAGCAGTTGCTCGATTTGCTCTTTGCCAAGCATCACGGGTTCCAGGCGAATGTCTGAACCGATAAACATCTTGAACTCTCCCGGCGAAATTTCGCCCAACCCCTTAAATCGAGTGATTTCAGGCTTGCCACCGAGGGACTCCATGGCCGACTGCTTTTCGCGCTCGTCGTAGCAGTAGAACGTCTTTTGCTTGTTGCGCACACGAAACAATGGCGTCTGCAGAATATAGAGATGCCCTTCCTGTACCAGCTCAGGGAAGAACTGCAAGAAAAAAGTGATCAGCAGTAGCCGAATGTGCATTCCGTCGACGTCGGCATCGGTGGCGATGACCACGTTGTTGTATCGAAGTTCTTCGAGGCCGTCTTCAATGTTGAGCGCGGCCTGCAGCAGGTTAAATTCTTCGTTTTCGTAGACGACTTTCTTGGTCAACCCGTAGCAGTTCAGCGGCTTACCCTTGAGGCTAAACACCGCCTGGGTCTGCACGTCGCGCGAAGCGGTGATGGATCCCGAGGCGGAATCACCTTCGGTGATGAACAGGGTCGTCTCAAGCCGGCGGTCGTGCTTGATGTCGTTGTAGTGCACCTTGCAGTCGCGCAGCTTGCGGTTGTGCAGGTTGGCCTTTTTGGCGCGCTCGCGCGCCAACTTTTGAATGCCCGCGAGGTCTTTGCGCTCGCGCTCGGCCCGCAAAATCTTCTTTTGAATGGCATCAGCCACCTCCGGATTGCGGTGCAAGAAGTTATCGAGCTCGGTCTTCAAAAAGTCCAGCACAAACGCGCGCACCGAGGGTCCCTCGGGCCCCATGTCCTGGCTGCCGAGCTTGGTCTTGGTCTGGGACTCAAATACGGGCTCAATGACTTTGATGCTGATCGCTCCGATCACGCTCTGGCGAATGTCTGCCGCGTCGTACTGCTTGTTGTAGTGGTTGCGCAGCACGGTGACCAGTGCTTCGCGAAAAGCGCCCTGGTGCGTTCCGCCCTGAGTCGTGTGCTGGCCGTTGACAAACGAATAGTACTGCTCGCTCTGGCTGCGCTCGGCGTGCGTGAGTGCCACCTCGATGTCTTCGCCCTTGAGGTGAATGATGTCGTGCATCACTTCCCCACTCAAGTTGTTGGCCAGCAAATCTTTGAGGCCGTTCTCTGAAAAGTACTTCTGGCCGTTGAGGTAGATACTGAGGCCTGGGTTCAGGTAGACGTAGTTCCACACCATCCGCTCGACGTATTCCATCTGAAAGCGGTAGTTGTGAAAAATCGTGGCGTCGGGGGTGAAGACCACTTTGGTTCCGTGGCGGGCTGTCGTGGCCTCAAGCTGGCCTTCTTCCTCAAGAATTCCGCCTGTGAAGCGCGCCGTCTTTGACTGTCCGTCGCGAAACGCTTGAACCGTAAAGTTGGACGACAGGGCGTTGACGGCCTTGGTACCGACCCCGTTGAGACCTACTGACTTTTTGAACGCCTTTGAATCGTACTTGGCACCGGTATTCATCTTCGATACGACGTCGACCAGCTTGCCAAGCGGAATTCCGCGGCCGTAGTCGCGCACCGTCACAGACCCGTTCTGCACGCTGATCTCTACGGTTTTGCCACCGCCCATGACGAATTCGTCAATCGAATTGTCAACAACTTCTTTAATGAGAATGTAAATGCCGTCGTCGGCGCTGCTGCCGTCACCGAGCTTACCGATGTACATCCCGGGCCTGAGGCGGATGTGCTCCTGCCATTCAAGGCTGCGGATGTTGTCTTCGGTATATAGTACGGGCTCGGTCATGATATCCTGCGAATCTAACGCAAAACATCACAGCAAACCCGCGCCACCAAAGGGAGTTTTCAACAGAATAATCCTCTAACCGCGACCCATTATAGACGTTAATTTTACCTCATGGTATCCTCGGAACTTCAGTCACCAAGACTAATCCTACGGCAATGGACCCCCGAAGATGCTCGATTCTTGTACCAACTAAATCTTGACCCCCAAGTGCTGGAGTACACGGGAGACGGAGCTTTTGAATCGGTTCACGACGCTCGTGCCTTCATTGAGAACTACAGACAGTACCAACTTCACGGTTTTGGACGCTGGCTAATCGTTCGCCATGCAGATGGAGCTAAACTGGGCTGGTGCGGATTGCGTCGGGCCGATAACCGGCTCGAAGTTGATCTCGGGTTTCGATTGGCTCAGGAATACTGGGGACAGGGCTATGCTTCAGAAGCTGCTTTAGCCTGCCTCAACTACGGACACCAATACCTCGAAATCCCCGAAATAATTGCACGAACCCACCGAAGAAACCTACGTTCCCAGCGCGTTCTTGAGCGAATCGGTATGCACTTTGAGGGTGAATGCGCCTTTGATTCCGAGCCGGGATACTGGTACCGCAGTACCTATCCGAGTTAAACGTTAAATCGGAAGTGCAGGACGTCCCCGTCCTTAACGAGGTATTCGCGGCCCTCAACCCGAAGGCGTCCGGCCTCGCGGCATGCGGACTCTGAGCGGTACTTCACGTAGTCGTCGTAGCCTATCACCTCGGCGCGAATGAATCCCTTCTCAAAGTCGCTGTGAATGACCCCTGCGGCCTGGGGTGCAGTAGCTCCGCGCGGAATCGTCCACGCACGAACCTCTTTCACACCGGCCGTGAAGTAGGTGTGCAGCTGAAGCAGGTTGTAGGCCTCGCGAATCAGGCGGTTGACACCGGGCTCCTCGAGCTCGAGGTCGTCGAGGAACATGCGGCGCTCCTCGTAGGTTTCGAGTTCGGCGATGTCGGCCTCGGTCGCGGCAGCCAAGTGAAGCACGCCGGCACCTTCTTCAGCAGCCATTGCGCGCACCTTCTCAACCCAAGTGTTTCCTGTCTTGGCTGAAGTCTCTTCGACGTTGCATACGTACATCACGGGCTTGTCAGTCAGAAGCTGGTAGTCGGCGATCCACGCATTTTCTTCTTCAGTGCGGTCAAATCCGCGAACTGATTTACCCTGTTCGATGTGCTTTTTAAGACGCTCAGCCATGTCCACTTCGCGAACGGATTCACGGGCTCCGCCCTTCGCCGCCTTGCGGGCGCGATCCAAACGCTTTTCGAGTGTCTCGAGGTCCTTGAGCTGAAGCTCAAAGTCGATCGTCTCTTTGTCGCGGAGCGGATTCACGCTTCCGTCGACGTGGGTAATGTTGTCGTTTTCGAAGCAGCGCAGGACGTGCAATATCGCGTTGCACTCGCGGATGTTGCCCAAAAACTGGTTGCCTAGACCCTCGCCCTTGCTGGCGCCCTTCACAAGGCCGGCAATGTCTACGATCTCGACGGTGGCAGGAACAACGCGCTCGGGTGTAACAATCTCTGCCAGCGCATCAATGCGCGGATCCGGAACGTTGACCGTCCCCACATTGGGCTCAATGGTACAAAACGGAAAGTTGGCCGCATGGGCCTTCGCATTGCTCAAGCAGTTAAACAGCGTCGACTTGCCGACATTGGGTAGACCTACGATTCCAACCTTCATAACTCGTTAATTACTTCTGTATTTGGGCCGCAAAGGTAGCCGAACATAGGCCGTACTTTTGCGGTAAATCCGCTACTGATGGCCTCAATCTACGACTACCCCTCGCAAATTCGCCGCGACATCCTGCGCATGGTGCACAAACCGCAATCGGGTCACCCCGGCGGGTCCATGGGCTGCACCGAGTTTTTCACCGCCCTGTACTTTGACGTGCTGCGCCACAATCCGTCGGCATTCACCATGGACGGACGCGGCGAGGACCTCTTCTTTTTGAGCAACGGCCACATTTCACCGGTCCTCTACAGCACGTTGGCGCGCTCGGGCTACTTCCCCGTTTCGGAACTTTCGACCTTTCGCCTCATCAACACCCGCCTTCAGGGCCACCCGACCACGCACGACGGCTTGCCCGGGGTGCGCATCGCGAGCGGATCTCTAGGTCAAGGTCTGAGCGTCGCCGTAGGCGCCGCCCAAGCCAAAAAACTCAACGGAGACAGCCACCTCGTCTATACCTTGCACGGCGACGGAGAGCTGCAGGAAGGCCAGATTTGGGAAGCCGCCATGTACGCAGGTGCCAAAAAAGTCGACAACCTCATCGCCACAGTGGACGCCAACGGCCAGCAAATTGACGGCAGCACCGACGAAGTGCTTCCGATGGGCGACCTCGGCGCCAAGTTTGCCGCTTTTGGATGGGACGTCATGCACCTCGAGCACGGCAACGACCTCGACGCCGTACGTGCTGCGCTTCGCGAGGCCGGAACCCGCACCGGCCACGGCAAACCCGTCGTGATCATCATGAATACCGCCATGGGCCACGGAGTGGACTTCATGGCCGGAACCCACAAGTGGCACGGCGTTGCCCCCAACGACGACGAACTCGCACGCGCACTCGCGCAGTGCCCTGAAACGCTCGGCGACTACTAAGTCCATGCTGCGCCGCGGACTGCTCGCACTCCTCCTGCTCGCCGGATCCTTCGGGACTTGGGCGCAGGGCGTGCTGCCTCCGCCCGAAAAAAAGCCCGAACCGCTCACGCGAATCCTCTTCGTATTTGATGCGTCGAACTCCATGTATTCCCGGTGGCAAACCGGAACCCGCATGGAAGTCGCCCAACGCCTCATGCGCGAGTTGCTCGACAGCTTGGCGCGCATCGAGAACCCCAACTTCGAACTTGCCTTAAGGGTATACGGTCACCAAAAACCGGTTCCGCCCCAGGACTGCAACGACACGCGGCTCGAGGTGGCGTTCAGCCCCAACTCGATTCCGCGCATCCAAAAAACCATTGCCGGGCTGCGCCCCATGGGCACCACGCCGATCGCCAACAGCATCCTGAAGGCGGGCGGCGACTTCCCTGATTGCGACGACTGCCGCGAAATCATTATTTTGATCACCGACGGGGTTGAGGCCTGCGACGGCGACCCCTGTGCGGCCTCGGCCATCCTTCAGAGTAAGGGCATCATGCTCAAGCCCTTTGTCATTGGTATCGGCCTCGACGCCAACCTCGCCAAGGATTTGGGCTGCATCGGAACCTACTTCGACGCCGGCGACGAACAAACGTTTGGCAAAGCCCTCAACGTCATCATGACCCAGGCCCTCGACAACACCTCGGCCCAGATCAATCTGCAGGACCACCGAGGCGTCTCGTCTGAGACCGACGTGCCGGTAATCCTCTTCAACGCCACCAGCGGCGCGACCGAAGAGGCCCTCATCCACACCATGAACTACCTCGGTTCGCCCGACACGCTCGACCTCGATCCCTTGGTGCCATACCGAGGAACCGTCTATACCGTTCCTCCCGTGCACATCGGGGTGAGCAGCGTGCATGCGGGCAAGCACAACCACCTGGGTGCCAATGCCGCACAAGGCGGGCTTCGCCTCAACATGTACGGAATGCCCAGCCGCCAAACTCCGCCCCTCGCCGTGGTGCGCAAGCCGGGTTCGACCGAAATCGTGCACGTGCAGCCCCTCGGCAGCGAGCAGCGGTACTTGGTCGGAACCTACGAGCTCGACATCCTCACCCTGCCCCGCTACCGCAAAACCGTAGTGATCGAGGGCGGCAAGACTACCGAACTGAGCATTCCCGCTCCCGGAAACGCGAGCCTGACCCTCAAAATCGCCAGTATCGGCGCCATCTTCTTGCGCGAAAACGACGACTGGACGTACGTGGTTCCGCTCGATGCCGGCCAGACGCGCCAATCGTTTGCCCTACAGCCCGGAACCTACACCGTCGTCTACCGCCCCAAAGCAGCCCAGCAAACCGCGTACAGCAAAAGCCAATCGTTTACCGTGACTTCAGGAGCCACGGCCATCGTTAACCTCCCGTAATTAGACACCCCATGCACCCCTACACGAACCAAGGAAGCCAAGACACCCGCAGCGGATTCGGAGCCGGTCTGCTCGAACTCGGACGCAGCAACCCCCACGTCGTCGCACTTTGTGCTGACCTCACCGGTTCGCTCAAGATGGACGCCTTCGCCAAGGAATTCCCCGAGCGCTTCTTTCAAACGGGAATCGCTGAGGCACACATGATGGGCATGGCCGCGGGCCTCACAATTGGCGGCTGGATTCCGTTCACCGGAACCTTTGCCAACTTCTCGACCGGACGGGTCTACGACCAAATCCGCCAGAGTATTGCCTACTCTGACAAAAACGTAAAAATCTGCGCCTCGCACGCAGGCCTCACCCTCGGCGAAGACGGTGCGACGCACCAAATCCTCGAAGACATCGGATTGATGAAAATGCTTCCGGGCATGACCGTCATCGTTCCGGCCGACTACAACCAAACCAAAGCAGCCACCATCGCCTTGGCGGCCCACCACGGCCCGGCCTACCTTCGCTTCGGACGACCCAAAGTCGCCAACTTCACCCCCGCCGACAAGCCCTTCGTCATCGGCAAGGCCGACGTCCTCGTCGAAGGCACCGACCTCACCATCGCTGCCACTGGCCACCTCGTCTGGGAAGCCCTCGAGGCCTCAAATACCCTCGCCGCACAAGGCATCTCGGCCGAAGTCATCAACTTCGCGACCATCAAGCCCTTTGACACCGAGGCCCTCCTCAAGTCCGTCACCAAAACCGGACGCGTCGTAACCGCCGAAGAGCACCAGCGCCACGGCGGCCTCGGCGACCTCGTTGCCCAGACCCTCGGCATGCACCGCCCCGCCCCCATCGAGATGGTGGCCGTCAACGATTCCTTTGGCGAATCCGGAACCCCCGCCCAGCTCATGGACAAGTACGGCCTCAACGCCGCCGCCATCGTGGAAGCTGCGCTGAGGGTGCGGAACCGCTAGTCAGCGAGGTTGGCGAGGTTGGCTCGTTAGCCATTTCGTTACTTGTTTCTCGTATCTCGTGTACGGCATCGGGCCGAACAAGCAACGAGCAACCAGTAACGACCATTGTCGTCGAACGGCATTCGGTTATAACCGGATTTTACTTTTTCTCAAAAATCTCGAAACAGCTATGACTCATGTTATCAATGAGTTATATGAAAAATCCGTTTAGAAAAATAGCTGTCTGCAGCCTTAATCGCACAACGAACCCAGCTACCCTGCAGCCATAGCCGCGTAGAGGCCCTAGCGCGCAGCGCAAAAAACCAACGAGCTAATCTCAGCCAACAGTTGATTAAACCAACGCAGCTTTTCTGCATCTTAGCCTCGATGCAGCCCGACGCCCTTCGCGACTTTACCGAACTTGTGCAGCGCCACGCGGACCAATGGTACCGGGCGGCACTGCGCATTGTGCTGGACCACGGTTCCGCACAAGACTGTGTTCAGGATGCGAGCATTAAAATGTGGTCGAATTGGAACAGCTTTCGCGGCGATGCCCAGCGCAGCACCTGGGCGTACCGATTTGTGGTCAATGAGGCCTTGAGCGCCAAACGACGTAGCCGTCCCGTGGCGACCACGGACCCCTCGGAACTTGCGGGTATCCCCGACAGCCCCTACTTCGAAGCCGATGCAGTGCTCACCGCCCTATATGCTGCAGTGGCGCAGCTCCCAGAGCAGCAGCGGCTCGTGTTCCAGTTCCGCTACTTTGACGAGCTGCCGTACGCCGACATCGCCCACATCCTCGGAACCAGCCAAGGCGGACTCAAAGCCAACTACCACCATGCCGTTGCCAAAATCAAAAAAACCATGGTCGGATTAAACCTTGACCTCCATTCGGAATCCTAAGTACAACCAAGCCCATGAACTTCAGCACTGAACCCCACAAGAGACGCGACGGAATCCACGTTCCGGACGACTTTGCCGCCCAACTGGCCGAGCGAGCCACTCGGGCAGCGGTGGCGGCCACGCAACGCCGCACGCGGATGCGTCGACTCACTTGGACGGCCGCGGCTATTGCTGCAGTATTTGCAAGTGGGGTACTTGTCCTTCGCCCGAGTTCCGCACCCATGAACACACCCGAAGTTGAACTAACGGCCGACGAAGCCTGGACCGCCCTAGAACAGGGTGAGGTCACCCTCACCGAAGACGAGCTCCTTGAGCTCGCTGAACTTCATGGAATTACCTCCCTCTAAACCAATCCAATCATGATCAAAAACCTCCTTATCGCCCTCGCCCTTATCGGTACGGCCGCATCGGGCCAAACCCGTCCTAACCCAGGTCAGCGACCAGGTGCGCGTCCTGGTCAGACCAAAGAACGCGTCGAATCCGCCAAAATCGGATTCATCACCCGCGAACTTCAGCTCACCCCTGACGAAGCCAAGGCATTTTGGCCCATTTACAACGCCATGGAGGCCGAACTGAAAAAAGCCAACCGCGACCCACTGCGCGAAGGCCTCAAAACCGTGCGCGGTGAAGGCGGAATCGACAACCTTTCCGACGCCCAGGCCCGTGAGCTCCTCGCAGAGATTGACAAGGTTGGCGCCGAGCGCGAAGCGGTCCGGCGCACGTACCAGAAAGAATTTCTAAAGGTGCTTCCGCCCCAAAAAGTACTCAAGCTTCACGTCGCGGAACGCAAATTCAAGCAAGAAGTCATGGAACGACTTCGCGACGCACGCGAAGGCGATCGTCCCGCACCACCTTCTGGTGGACGTCCGCACGGCGGTCCGCATCGCTCTGACCTCGGTTCCGCGGGCAAACCCCTCGTACTCATAAATGGCGTGGAGTCTGACGTCGACATCGACTCCATTGACCCCAACCAAATTGCCTCAATCAACGTTCTCAAGGGCGAAGCCGCAGTGAGCGCTTATGGTCCAAGAGCCACACACGGAGCCATCTGCCTCAGTCTGCGCGATTAGAAAAATTCTAAAATCCGGTTTTAACCGGATTTTTTTTGTTCCCTTCCCTACTAAATATTCGGAGTTAACCGGATTCCGAAAATTGCATCATCGCACATTCGGGGTTAACCGGATTCTAAAAAATTTCAACCTCCCCGTACCTTAGCGGAATGGACCTCCGCCAGCGTTTCTTGCACCACCTCGCCCCCACCACATTCAGCCCGTTGGCCCTTGAATTTGTGCGGGCCGAGGGAGTCTACCTCTACGATCCGCAGGGCAAGCCCCACATGGACCTCATCTCGGGAATCGGCGTGGCCAACCTCGGGCACAGCCACCCCGAAATCGTAGCGGCAGTGCAGCAGCAAGCCGCGCAGCACATGCACCTGATGGTCTACGGTGAGTACGCACAGCTTCCCCAAGTCGCCTATGCAGAGGCACTACTTGCGGCGCTCCCCGATCCGATTGACCAAATCTACTGGGGCAACTCCGGAGCCGAAGCCGTCGACGGCGCCCTCAAGCTGGCCAAGCGCGCCACCGGCCGAACCGAGATCTTGTCCTTTCACGGTTCCTACCACGGGTCCACCACCGGGCCCCTCTCAGCCATGGGCAACGAGTGCATGAAGTCGGCCTACCGCCCACTCGTTCCGGGGCACCGCATCTTACCATTTAACGGAACCGAAGTCCTCGACGCAATCGGCCCCCACACCGCGGCCGTCCTCGTCGAAGCCATCCAGTCGGAATCAGGCTACATCCCCGCCGATTGGGAATGGCTTCGCCAACTTGAGGCGCGCTGCCGCGCGGCCGGTGCCCTGCTCATCGTGGACGAAATCCAAACCGGGTTCGGCCGCAGCGGCGAGGCCTTCGCGTTCACGGCGTCTGGCATCACCCCCGACGTGGTCTGCCTCGCGAAGGCCTTGGGCGGCGGAATGCCCCTCGGGGCGTTCGCCGCCGGGCGCGCCCTCATGTCGACCCTAGCTGAATTCCCCATGCTCGGACACCTCACCACCTTCGGTGGGCACCCCGTCAGCTGCGCTGCCGGCCTTGCGGCCTGGAATATTTTGGAGCGCGAGCGCTTCGCGCTCCGCGCCCCCGTCCTCGAAGCGCACTTCCGCCGCGGCCTTTCAGCCCACTCCGCCGTCCAAGAAATCCGAGGCCGCGGCGCCCTCCTTGCCGTCGTCCTCGACAGCTTTGAGCGCGTCCTCAACGTCCAGCAGCACCTCATCGCCGCAGGCTACCTCACCGACTGGTTCCTCTTCGAAAACCGCGCGCTCCGACTCGCTCCGCCACTCACCCTCACCGACGACCAAGCAGAACAAGCCGTCCAAGCCATCCGCTTGGCCCTCGACCAAACAACCAGTAACCAGCAACTAGCAACCCGTAGCTAGTTACTTGCTACTAGTCCCTAGCCAACGAGCCAATCTCAGCTAACCTCTCCAACAAGCTAACAAGCCAACGAGCCAATCTCAGCTAACCTCGCCAACAAGCCAACGAGCCAACCTTGCTACCCTTGCTACCTTTGCTAACCTTGCTAAAACACCTCCTACCCCACGACGGACGCCCCGGACACCAGCCCGAGCTCGACGGATTCCGTGGGCTCGCGGTGGCCATTGTGCTGCTGGCGCACAGCAGCAATGCGGGCTACCCCCTCTTTGGCGTCGTGGACTTTCACCACTACGGAAGCGTCGGCGTCTACCTCTTCTTTGTACTATCCGCCTACCTCATAGACCGCCAAATCATCAATGCGCTCGAAATGGGCCAAGCGAACCTCGGATTTTGGATTCGCTTTGCCCTACGTCGCTTCCTGCGAATTTTTCCTCTGTACCTCGTGGCCTTACTGCTCAATTGGACGCTGTCGGCCCGAGGACTTCCGAGTCCCATTCACAGTGCTTCAGACGTACTGCGCCACCTCGCCCTGCTCGAAGGCCGGCAGGTCTTTTGGACCATTCCTGTGGAATTCCTCTACTACATCCTTTCACCGCTGGTACTCGCGCTACTTTGGCCGCTGTACCGGCGGCGCCCTGTGCTGGCCATCGCGGTACTAGCCACGGCCCTGGCGAGCCTTTGGTATCTGCGTCTCAACCATTTGGCGATGCCCATCTTTTTTCGCTTCCTCCCGGTACTCGGATGCGGCACCCTTCTGGCCCTCACCCAACGCCGCTTATACCTTCCGGGCGGAATCGGACTCGCCCTGCTCGCAATGATTCTCACGACGATTCCGACTATTGCCCGACTTGTCTATGGAACCACGTCCTTTCACGGACACAGCTTCACTTTTGCCTACGGAATCGCCTGGGCCCTGATTCTCTACCAGGCCCTGAACCACGAAATCGCGCTCTCGGCCCTCGGTCGGTGGCTTCCGCTTCGCGCCTTGGGCGCCCTCAGCTTCAGCGTCTACCTACTTCACAAGCCGGTGCTCGCCCTCGCACAGCACTACTTGCCTGACCCGTGGGCCCTGCCCGCATTCTTGGCCGGAACCCTTGTCGTATCCCTCCTCACCTATACCTTCGTAGAACGGCCATTGGCCCAACTGAAATTCCGACCATGAATCCCAAAATCCTTCGCGGCATTGTCTGGCTCTCAGCATCCTTCCCCTTCATGTTTGGCGGACCCGCATTCTTCTACTGGATCGCCGGACCCGCGCTTCAAGAGGGCAACTGGATCCCTGCGGCATTCATCGTCACCGCCATGTTCGTAGGCGTCGGAGTCCTCGTGCGCGGAATCGGAATCCTGCTCGACGGCTTCTTTGGTCGCTAACTAGTTACCAGCAACTAGTAACTAGCTGCTGGCAACTAGCTTAAATGCAAAAAGCCACCGGCTTGCGCCGGTGGCTTTCACATTTTTAAACCTTCGATTAGGCCTGCCCCGTGGGTCCGCCGAAGTGAATCGGCATGCCAGGCAGTTCCGTATCCGCAATCTCACCATGCGTGGCTTCGTAGCGGCTCACATTATCTGAGAGCGCGCGCACCAAACGCTTGGCGTGCTGCGGAGTCAAAATCACCCGAGACTTCACCTTTGCCTTCGGCAAGCCGGGCATCATCTGGATGAAGTCCACCACGAACTCACTGTTCGAGTGGTTGATAATGGCCAGATTGGAATAAATTCCATCGGCCATCTCGGGCGAAAGCTCAATCTGAAGTTGGTTCGGATCCTGATCGCTCACTACTCCGCTGCTTCAATATCGACTGATTTGGCGGCCATCATGCGGTCGTACTCGTCCTTGTTGCCTACTACTGAATCGTAGTAGTGCTTCAAGCCGGTTCCGGCCGGAATGCGGTGACCCACAATCACATTCTCCTTGAGACCTTCTAAGCCGTCGCTCTTACCTGCGATTGCAGCTTCGTTGAGGACTTTGGTCGTCTCCTGGAACGACGCCGCAGAAACCCACGACTTCGTTTGAAGTGAAGCACGTGTGATACCTTGGAGTACAAGTTGTGCGGTAGCCGAACGGGCGTCGCGTCCCTCAACCAGAGCCTTATCCGAGCGCTTCAGTAGTGAGTTCTCGTCGCGGAGCTGGCGTGAAGTGATCATTTGACCTTCTTTGAGGTTTTCGCTGTCTCCAGCGTTGACCACCACTTTCTTGTCAAATACGCGATCATTCTCAAAGATGAAGTCACCTACGTGTTCGTAGTGTCCTTCAAGGAACATGGTGTCTCCACCGTCCACGATTTCAACTTTGCGCATCATTTGGCGAACAATCACTTCAAAGTGCTTGTCGTTGATTTTTACACCCTGTAAGCGGTATACTTCCTGAATCTCGTTCACGAGGTACTCCTGAACTGCAGTCGGGCCTTGAATCGCGAGAATGTCGGCCGGAGAAATGGCGCCGTCGCTTAGCGGTGAACCCGCACGAACGAAGTCATTCTCTTGAACGAGAATCTGCTTACTCAAGTTAATCAGGTAGCGGCGCTGCTCTCCAGTACGGCTCTCGATAATGATCTCGCGGTTACCGCGCTTGATCTTACCGTATGAAACCGTTCCGTCAATTTCAGCAACCACTGAAGGGTTCGAGGGGTTACGGGCTTCAAACAGTTCCGTAACTCGGGGCAGACCGCCCGTAATGTCACCAGCTTTTGCACCGCGGCGTGGAATCTTCACGAGCACTTTACCCGCTTTGATTTCTTCGCCTTCGTCGACCATCAAGTGAGCACCCACCGGCAAGGTGTAGTGCTTAATCTCTTCACCCTTCTTGGTCAAGATTTGAATCATCGGCACCAACTTCTTGTTGCGCGCGTCACTAATTACCTTGTCCTGGAAGCCTGTCTGCTCGTCAATCTCAACCTTGTAGCTCAGACCTTGAACAATATCTTGGTATCCGACCACACCGGCGAATTCAGAGATAATCACCGCGTTGTAGGGATCCCACGAACACAGTGAGTCACCTTTGGCCACTTTCTGGCCATGCTTGACCACAAGGTTTGAACCATAAGGAACGTTACCCGTCATTACTGAAATTCCGGTCTTCTCATCGACGATGCGCAATTCGCCCGTACGACCGATGACAATCGTAGACATTGATCCGTCAGCTCCTTCACCTTCTACGGTGCGTACCTCGTCGAGTTCCACAATACCGTCGAATTTGGCGATCAAACTGTTGACCTCAGAAATGTTACCAGCCGTACCACCCACGTGGAACGTACGAAGCGTGAGCTGCGTACCCGGCTCACCGATGGACTGTGCGGCGATAACACCTACCGCTTCACCCATCTGCACACCTTTTGCGGTGGCCAAATTGCGTCCGTAGCATTTAGCGCAGATTCCGCGCTTGCTTTCGCAGGTCAGTGCCGAACGAACTTCAACCATTTCAACAGGCGAAGCCTCAATCTTGCGGCCTGCGTCGTCTGAAATCATATCACCCATCGCGACGTATACCTCGCCGGTGAGCGGGTCAATCACATCGTGCAGCGATACGCGACCGGTAATGCGCTCAAACAGCGTCTCAACGACCTCTTCATTCTTGCGCAAGGCAGTCACTTCAAGGCCGCGAAGCGTTCCGCAGTCGACCTCGTTGATGATCACGTCTTGAGCTACGTCGTGCAGACGACGGGTCAAGTAACCCGCGTCAGCCGTCTTCAAGGCCGTATCCGCAAGACCCTTACGGGCACCGTGCGTCGAGATGAAGTACTCCAAGATCGAAAGACCTTCCTTAAAGTTTGAGATAATCGGGTTTTCGATGATCTCTCCACCTCCTGAGCCTGACTTCTGTGGCTTGGCCATCAGACCTCGCATACCCGAAAGCTGGCGAATCTGCTCTTTTGATCCACGTGCACCCGAATCAAGCATCATGTAGATCGGGTTGAAGCCCTGGCGGTCGTTGATGAGCTGGCTCATCGCTGCTTGCGTCAGACGGGCGTTCGTGTTCGTCCACACGTCGATCACTTGGTTGTAGCGCTCGTTGTTCGTGATCAGACCCATGTTGTAGTTGCCCAAAATGGCTTCTACTTCTTCGTTGGCCTCTTTGATCAGGGACTCCTTGGCTTCAGGAACCGTAATATCACCTAACGAGAACGACAGACCACCACGGAATGCCGTGCTGTATCCAAGGTTCTTAATGTCGTCAAGGAACTTTGCAGTCGTCGGAACGTCGGTCTTCGTCAAGATGCGCGCGATGATGTCGCGAAGTGCCTTCTTGGTCAACAGCTCGTTGATGTATCCAACGGTCTCCGGAACTACTTTGTTGAATAGTACGCGGCCCACTGAAGTCTCGATGAGCTTCGTAACCAGTTCACCCTGCTCGTTTTCTACGCGAGCACGAACCTTGACCACAGCACCCAACTCTACGCGGCGCTCATTAAAGGCAATCGTCACTTCTTCGGCAGAGTAGAACGTCATGCCTTCTCCCATTACTGGGTCACCAGGCAAGTTGCGCTTGGGCTTGGTCATGTAGTACAGACCCAAGACCATGTCTTGTGACGGAACCGTAATCGGCGATCCGTTGGCAGGGTTCAAAATGTTGTGCGACGCGAGCATCAAAATCTGCGCCTCCAAAATTGCGGCAGGTCCGAGTGGCAAGTGCACGGCCATTTGGTCACCGTCAAAGTCAGCGTTGAAGGCCGTACAGGTCAATGGGTGCAGCTGTATAGCCTTGCCCTCGATCATACGCGGCTGGAACGCCTGGATACCCAAGCGGTGGAGCGTCGGAGCTCGGTTCAGAAGCACCGGATGGCCCTTCATCACGTTCTCGAGAATGTCCCAAACAACTGCTTCGCGCTTGTCGATGATTTTCTTCGCTGACTTCACCGTTTTCACGATTCCGCGCTCAATGAGCTTTCGAACCACGAACGGCTTGTAGAGTTCCGCAGCCATATCCTTCGGAAGACCACACTCGTGCAGCTTCAAGTCAGGTCCAATAACGATTACTGAACGCGCAGAGTAGTCCACACGCTTACCCAAGAGGTTTTGGCGGAATCGGCCCTGCTTGCCCTTAAGGCTGTCGCTCAGTGACTTGAGTGGGCGGTTACTCTCGGTCTTGACGGCACTCGCCTTGCGGGTGTTGTCAAACAAGCTGTCTACCGACTCCTGAAGCATGCGCTTCTCGTTGCGAAGGATGACCTCAGGTGCTTTGATTTCGAGCAAGCGCTTCAAACGGTTGTTGCGGATAATTACCCGGCGGTACAGATCGTTCAAGTCGCTGGTCGCAAAACGGCCACCGTCCAAGGGCACCAGGGGACGCAGTTCGGGCGGAATCACAGGAACTACCTTGATGATCATCCACTCGGGCTTGTTTTCCATACGCTCGTTGGCCTCTTTCATGGCCTCTACGACCTGAAGGCGCTTGAGGGCCTCTTGCTTGCGCTGCTGCGAAGTCTCGCGGTCAGCTTGGGCGCGAAGCTCAAACGAAAGGGCTGGAAGGTCCAAACGCTGAAGCAGCATGTACAAAGCCTCTGCGCCCATCTTGGCGATGAACTTGTTGGGATCGTGGTCCTCGAGGTATTGGTTGTCTTGAGTCGGCAGGCGATCCAATGCATCCAGGTACTCTTCTTCGGTCAAGAACTGCAAGCGGGTAAACGGATTTCCGTCCGCGTCCGTGGCAAGTCCCGTTTGAATGACGATGTAGCGCTCGTAGTAGATGATCATGTCGAGCTTCTTGGTCGGGATTCCGAGCAAGTAGCCGATTTTGTTTGGAAGCGAACGGAAGTACCAGATGTGCGCCACTGGAACCACGAGGCTGATGTGGCCTACGCGCTCACGGCGAACTTTCTTCTCGGTTACTTCGACGCCGCAACGGTCACACACGATGCCCTTATAGCGAATGCGCTTGTACTTTCCGCACGCACATTCAAAGTCCTTTACGGGACCAAAAATGCGCTCACAGAACAGACCGTCACGCTCGGGCTTGTGGGTCCGGTAGTTGATGGTCTCTGGCTTGAGGATTTCGCCACTCGACTTCTCGAGCAGGAACTCTGGCGAAGCCAGGCTGATGGTGATTTGATTGAAGCTACCTGTCGGAGCTTGTTCGTACTTTCTCATGTTCGTGTGAATTCGTCGTAATACCAGTTGCTTAGTCCAGTGAAACTTTAAGGCCTAGACCCTGCAGTTCGTGGAGCAGTACATTAAACGACTCAGGAATACCCGGTTCGGGCATGCGGTCGCCTTTGACTATCGCTTCGTAGGTCTTCGCACGGCCCACGACGTCGTCAGACTTCACCGTGAGGATTTCGCGAAGGATGTTCGACGCACCGAATGCCTCGAGTGCCCAAACCTCCATCTCACCAAATCGCTGGCCACCGAATTGGGCCTTACCACCGAGTGGCTGCTGTGTGATGAGCGAGTACGGTCCGATCGAACGTGCGTGCATCTTGTCGTCAACCATGTGACCAAGTTTGAGCATATAGATGATACCTACCGTGGCTTTCTGGTGGAAGGCCTCGCCGGTACCGCCGTCGTACAACTGGGTGTGTCCGTACTGCGGAAGTCCAGCTTGTTCGGTGTACTCGTTGATTTGGTCCATGCTTGCTCCGTCAAAAATTGGCGTAGCGAACTTGGTTCCGAGCTTCTTACCAGCCCATCCCAACACGGTCTCATAAATCTGACCGATGTTCATACGAGAAGGTACACCGAGCGGGTTGAGGACGATGTCCACCGGAGTTCCGTCCGCGAGGAACGGCATGTCCTCTTGGCGTACAATCTTGGCGACAATACCCTTGTTTCCGTGGCGTCCTGCCATCTTATCACCCACCTTGAGCTTGCGCTTTTTGGCGATGATGACCTTGGCCATTTTGATGATGCCTGCAGGCAGCTCGTCACCGACACTGATGGTGAACTTCTTGCGGCGGTTAACGCCCATGATGTCGCTCACTTTGATCTTGTAGTTGTGCAAGAGGGCGTCGATAAGGACGTTCTTGTCGTCGTCGGTGGTCCAGGTTCCGCCGGTGAGGTGCGTGTAGTCCTCCACAGAATTCAACACCTTGAGTGTGAACTTGGTTCCCTTCGGAATCACATCTTCGTTCAGATCGTTGAACACGCCCTGACAGGTCTTGCCGCTCACCAACTTCGACAACTTGTCGACGAAAATGTTGCGAACCTCTTCAAGCTGCGATGCCAATTCGAGGTCGAGCTGCTCGAGCTCCTCCTTGTCGCGGCTGCGCTGGCGCTTATCTTTCATGCTGCGGCTAAACAACTTCTTGTCGATTACCACACCGCCAATGCCCGGAGGCGTCTTGAGTGAGGCATCCTTTACGTCGCCGGCCTTGTCGCCAAAGATGGCTCGGAGCAGCTTCTCCTCGGGTGAGGGGTCGCTCTCGCCCTTTGGCGTAATCTTACCGATCATGATATCTCCTGGAACGATTTCAGCTCCAACGCGGATCAATCCGTTCTCGTCGAGGTCCTTGGTCGCTTCTTCACTTACGTTCGGAATATCGGCAGTCAGTTCTTCCATGCCCAACTTGGTGTCGCGCACGTCGAGTGAGTACTCGTCGATGTGAATGCTCGTAAAGATGTCTTCGCGAACGACGCGTTCGTTGATAACGATGGCATCCTCAAAGTTGTATCCCTTCCACGGCATGAAGGCAACCAGCAGGTTGCGGCCGAGCGCGAGCTCGCCGCCCTGAGTGGCGTATCCCTCACACAGTACCTGGCCGCGCTCCACGCGCTCGCCCTTGGTCACAATCGGCTTAAGATTGATCGTCGTTGACTGGTTCGTCTTCAAGAACTTGATCAATGGGTACGACTTGGTCGCAGGCTCAAAGCTTACGAGCTCCTCATCTTCAGTGCGGTCGTATTCGATCACAATCTCATTGGCATCCACGTAGCGGACCGTACCAGCGCCTTCGGCGTTGATCAGGACACGGCTGTCGCGGGCAACTTGCTGCTCGAGGCCGGTACCTACAATTGGTGCTTCAGGACGGAGCAACGGCACCGCCTGGCGCATCATGTTTGATCCCATGAGGGCGCGGTTGGCGTCGTCGTGCTCAAGGAACGGAATCAACGAAGCCGAGATCGAAGCGATCTGGTTCGGAGCCACGTCCATCAGCTGAACTTCTTGCGGCTCAAGTACCGGGAAGTCGCCCTTGTCGCGAACTTTTACACGTGGATTGACAAAGGTTCCGTCCGCTTTAATCGGAGCGTTTGCCTGTGCAATTACCTTTTCTTCTTCTTCTTCAGCGCTCAAGAACACAGGTGCTCCTTCGAGCTTCACGCGTCCGTTGTCAACTTCGCGGTACGGAGTTTCGATGAAGCCCATCGAATTCACCTTGGCGTAGACACAGAGTGAAGAAATCAAACCAATGTTCGGTCCTTCTGGAGTCTCAATCGGACACAGACGGCCGTAGTGTGTGTAGTGAACGTCACGAACCTCAAAGCCCGCGCGCTCGCGGCTCAGACCACCGGGTCCGAGTGCCGACAGACGGCGCTTGTGTGTGATTTCAGCCAACGGGTTGGTCTGGTCCATAAACTGGCTCAGCTGGTTGGTTCCGAAGAATGAATTGATCACCGAGCTCAATGTCTTCGCGTTGATCAAATCAATCGGAGTGAACACTTCGTTGTCGCGAACATTCATACGCTCACGGATCGTACGCGCCATACGGGCAAGACCTACACCAAATTGGTTGGCCATTTGCTCGCCTACGGTGCGAACACGACGGTTTGAAAGGTGGTCGATGTCGTCAATCTCAGCCTTTGAATTAATCAATTCGATCAAGTACTTGACAATCATGATGATGTCCTGCTTGGTAAGTACCTGGTTCGAGTTGTCAATGTCCAGACCCAGCTTCTTGTTCAAGCGGTAGCGGCCTACCTCTCCGAGGCTGTAGCGCTGCTCGCTAAAGAAGAGCTTGTCGATGATTCCGCGAGCCGTCTCCTCATCGGGTGGTTCGGCATTGCGAAGTTGGCGGTAGATGTGCTCGACGGCCTCAATTTCTGAGTTCGTGGGGTCCTTCTGAAGCGTGTTGTAGATGATCGAGAATTCGCCCTCAGCAATATCTTCTTTGTGCAGAAGGATGGTAGCCACGTCACTTTCGATGATGAGCTCTACGTGCTCTTTCTCAAGCACCGTATCGCGGTCGAGGATTACCTCATTGCGCTCGATTGATACCACTTCTCCGGTGTCCTCGTCCACGAAATCTTCCATCCAAGATTTCAGAACACGGGCAGCCAGCTTGCGGCCTACTACGCGCTTCAAACCGGCCTTGCTCACTTTCACCTCTTCTGCGAGGTCAAAGATTTCGAGGATGTCCTTATCGCGCTCGTATCCGATTGCACGGAATAGCGTGGTTACAGGTAACTTTTTCTTACGGTCGATGTATGCATACATCACTCCGTTAATGTCGGTAGCGAATTCAATCCAGCTTCCTTTGAACGGAATAATACGTGCTGAGTACAGCTTGGTTCCGTTGGCGTGGAAACTCTGGCCAAAGAATACGCCCGGTGAACGGTGCAATTGGCTGACGATGACGCGCTCGGCACCGTTGATAATGAAGGTTCCACGGGGAGTCATGTACGGAATCGTACCGAGGTACACGTCCTGTACAATAGTCTCAAAGTCCTCGTGCTCAGGGTCGGTACAGTACAACTTCAAGCGCGCCTTGAGGGGCACCGAGAAGGTGAGTCCACGCTCAATACACTCCATTTCAGAGTAGCGTGGGGGATCCACAAAGTAGTCGAGAAACTCCAGCACGAATTGGTTTCGGCTGTCCGTAATCGGAAAGTTCTCGTTAAAGGTTTTAAAAAGGCCTTCATCACTGCGGTTTTCCGGCTTGGTGTCAATTTGGAAAAAATCGCGGAAGGACTTGATTTGGATGTCCAGAAAATCGGGGCAGTCCGCCTGAGCGAAGGTGCTCGAAAAATTGATTCGCGGTTGTGCGTGCGCCATGGGGCTTGGACGTAATAGGATGGATGGAACTTGTGGAAACACGAAAAGGTCTAGGGCCCGGGGTCAAAAATGACCCCGGACACCTAAACCAGGTAGGTTAGGCGAGGCTCTTACTTGAGCTCAACCTCGGCACCAGCCTCTTCAAGCTGCTTTTTGAGGGCTTCTGCCTCGTCCTTAGAAACGCCTTCCTTGATCGGAGCAGGAGCTGCGTCAACCGCATCTTTTGCTTCCTTAAGACCAAGACCGGTCAGTTCCTTAACGACCTTAACAACTGCAAGCTTTTGTGCGCCTGCGCTCTTAAGGATTACGTCAAACGAAGTTTTTTCCTCAGCAGCAGCTTCACCGCCAGCAGCGGGACCAGCAGCAACAGCAACAGCTGCAGCAGCGGGCTCAATGCCGTAGGTTTCTTTGAGGTAGTCAGCGAGTTCTTTTACTTCTTTAACGGTGAGGTTCACCAAAGAATCGCCAAGTGATTGAATATCAGCCATGATTGGGATATTGATTAAAAATGAAACAAATGCACAAGTTGGAAGCTGAGTGCGTAATCGTTAGGCTTTGCGCTCTTCAAGAGTTTTAAGCAAGCCTGCAATGGTTTGACCACCGCCTCCTTGAAGGGCCGAAATAACGTTCTTCATCGGGCTCTCCAGGAGGAGGATGATATCGCCGATAAGTTCGTTCTTCGACTTCAAGTTGACTAGGGCGTCAAGTTGGTTGTCCCCAACAAAGATGGCCTCTTCTACGTAGGCAGCCTTGAGGAGGGGTTTCGTGCCTTTCTTGCGGAAGTCCTTGATCAGCTTCGCAGGAGCATTGCTCACTTCAGAAATCATGATGCTGGAGTTTCCTTTGAGGGCTTCGTAGAGCTCGTCAAAATTCTTTGACGAACGCTCCATAGCCTTCTTCAGAAGGGCGTTCTTCACTACCGTCATTTTGACATCAGCTTTGAAGCATGCACGACGCAAGTCGCTGGTTTGCTCCGCATTGAGGCCCGACGTATCGGCAATGTAAATAGTATTGGTCGCTTCAAGAACCTGCATGAGGTCCTCGATGTGCTGGTTTTTCTCTTCGCGCGTCATGGGTAAAAATCTGCTTACGCGTTTTTAGGTTCAACCGGTACGCCAGGTCCCATAGTGGGGCTCAACGTAATGCTCTTAATGTAGGCGCCTTTAGCCGCTGAAGGCTTCATGCGAACCAGGGTCTTGAGTACTTCGTCAGCATTGTCACGGAGGTTCTCAGCTGAGAACGACACCTTGCCAATTCCGGCGTGTACGATACCGTAGCGGTCGACCTTGAAGTCAATTTTACCCGCCTTTACCTCGCGAACGGCCTTGCCCACTTCCATGGTCACGGTACCGGTCTTTGGGTTTGGCATCAAGCCACGGGGACCGAGGACACGGCCCAAAGGACCAAGTTTGCCCATCGCTGCAGGAACCGTAATGATCACGTCCACATCAGTCCAGCCGTTTTTGATTTTGTCGAGGTAGTCGTCCATTCCCACAAAGTCAGCTCCAGCTTCTTTAGCCTCAGCTTCTTTGTCTGGAGTAACGAGGGCCAGTACACGGATGGTCTTACCTGTTCCGTGCGGTAGGCTTACTGTTCCGCGAACCATTTGGTTGGCTTTACGTGGGTCTACACCCAAGCGTACTGCCAAATCCACACTTCCGTCAAACTTGGTAGTGGAGACTTCCTTCACAAGGGCCGAAGCCTCTTCGAGGTTGTAGAACTTGCCCGGCTGGATTTTCGCAACCGCGGCTTTCATCTTTTTCGTCATCGTTGCCATAGTTATTCGGATTAAGCTTGAGGCTTGGTACCGGTTACGGTAAGACCCATGCTACGTGCGGTTCCAGCAACCATACTCATGGCGCTGTCCATCGTGAAGCAGTTGAGGTCAACCATTTTATCTTCGGCAATCGCTTTAACTTGTTCCCAAGTCACCTTGCCGACTTTGTTGCGGTTCGGAACACCCGATCCACTCTTAAGTTTTGATGCTTCCAAAAGCTGAACTGCAACGGGCGGTTGCTTAATGATGAAGTCAAATGACTTATCAGTGTAAACCGTAATTACTACAGGGAGTAATTTACCCGGCTTATCTTGAGTACGCGCATTAAATTGCTTGCAGAACTCCATGATGTTGACACCCTTTGCACCAAGTGCGGGGCCAACGGGAGGAGACGGGTTCGCGGCGCCGCCACGTACCTGCAACTTAACCATCGCGCTGATTTCCTTTGCCATTGTTTGTTGATATTACTTTTCTTACTTGAGTGCCGCTGCGGTTGGAAGCTCCGCTTGGCTATCGGTTGCTCACACCGTTAGTTTTCTTTTTCTACTTGCATGAATCCCAGTTCAAGCGGAGTCTTACGTCCGAAAATCTTGACCATCACTTCAAGTTTGCGCTTGTCTTCAAGGATCTTCTCGACCGTACCGACAAAATCTCGGAACGGACCATCAATCACTTTCACACTTTCGCCAAGAACAAACGGAACAGAAACCTGCTCTGCGCTCTCAGCCAATTCATCAACCTTACCCAGCATACGGTTCACTTCTGACGCACGCAGTGGAGTTGGATCGCCACCCTTGGTCTCACCTAAGAAGCCGATCACCCCTGGGATGTTCTTGAGAACGTGGACAAATTCACCAGTCAAAATGCCCTCAAGCATGATGTAACCCGGGAAAAAGTTGCGCTCTTTAAGGACTTTCTTGCCGTTGCGAATCTGGTAGACCTTCTCAGTGGGAATCAAAACTTGACCCAACAGTGAAGACATACCAGTGCGCTGAACTTCTTGCTCAATATGTGCCTTGGTCTTGTTCTCCTGGCCGCTGATCGCGCGAACCACGTACCACTTCATTCCTTCAGTTGACATCGAATCAGGCCAAAAGGTTGTACACAAAGTCGAGAACAGTCGACAGACTCTTATCCATCGCAAAGACTAACAGTGCGAAGACAAGCGATGCGACAATCACCACCACAGTACTGCGTTGCAGGTTAAGCCACGTGGGCCACGTGGTATGGTGGGCAAATTCTTCCCAAGATTCGCGGAGGTAAGAGCGGAGCGCTTCCATGCTTTGATTCGTTTCGTTCGTTAGTCAGCTTTTGCACGGGTGGAGAGATTCGAACTCCCATCAATGGTTTTGGAGACCACTATTCTACCCTTGAACTACACCCGTAGACGAGAAAAGGTACCCCGGAATTCCGGGGCACCTCAAACCCGTAACAGAATCCTCTTAGTCGAGGAGTTCCGTGATCTGGCCAGCGCCTACGGTACGTCCACCCTCACGGATAGCGAAGCGAAGACCCTTGCTCAATGCTACTGGTGCGATGAGGTTTACCTCGATCGTCAAGTTGTCACCAGGCATTACCATCTCTGTTCCAGCTGGAAGCATGATCTCACCAGTTACGTCCGTGGTACGGAGGTAGAACTGTGGACGGTACTTGTTGTGGAATGGAGTGTGGCGACCGCCTTCTTCCTTCTTCAGGATGTAGACCTCAGCCTTGAACTTTGAGTGAGGCTTCTGAGAGTTCGTCTTGGCGATAACCATACCGCGACGGATCTGAGCCTTGTCGATACCACGAAGGAGGAGACCTACGTTGTCACCAGCCTCACCGCGGTCAAGGATCTTGCGGAACATCTCAACACCTGTGATGGTCGAAGCAAGCTTCTCGTCACCGAATCCGATGATGTCCACACCGTCACCAGTGTTTGCAACACCTGTCTCGATACGACCGGTTGCTACGGTACCACGACCAGTGATCGTGAACACGTCCTCGATTGGCATCAAGAAGTCCTTGTCCTTGTCGCGAACAGGCTCTTCGATCCACACGTCAACTGAGTTCATCAACTCCATTACGGTGTCAACCCACTTAGGCTCTCCGTTCAAACCACCAAGAGCTGAACCTTTGATAACTGGAGTGTTGTCGCCGTCGTACTTGTAGAACGAAAGAAGGTCGCGGATTTCCATTTCAACGAGCTCGAGGAGTTCCTCGTCGTCAACCATGTCAACCTTGTTCATAAATACTACGATACGGGGTACACCAACCTGACGGGCAAGCAGGATGTGCTCGCGAGTCTGTGGCATAGGACCGTCGGTCGCAGCTACTACGAGGATAGCACCGTCCATTTGGGCAGCACCCGTTACCATGTTCTTTACATAGTCAGCGTGACCTGGACAGTCAACGTGAGCGTAGTGACGGTTTTGGGTCTCGTATTCTACGTGAGCCGTATTGATGGTGATACCGCGCTCTTTCTCTTCAGGTGCAGCGTCGATAGAATCGAAGCTACGAGCCTTAGAAAGACCTGCGTTGGCCAATACCGTAGTGATAGCAGCCGTTAGGGTGGTTTTACCATGGTCAACGTGACCAATGGTACCGATGTTGAGGTGCGGTTTGTTCCGCACGAAATTCTCCTTTGCCATTGCGAATTAGAGAGTTAAGAGAGATTAATAAAACCTGTACTGTGAACGTTGAGCCAATGGCGGGAATTGAACCCGCGACCTTTTCCTTACCAAGGAAACGCTCTACCCCTGAGCTACATCGGCGGTGGAGCGGAAGACGGGATTCGAACCCGCGACCCTCAGCTTGGAAGGCTGATGCTCTACCAACTGAGCTACTTCCGCGGTAAGCTGTTGTGGGAGTAGATGGACTCGAACCACCGATGCCGTTAGGCGACAGATTTACAGTCTGCTGCAATAGCCACTATGCGATACTCCCATTGTACAGTTTAGTACATGAACTTCGCGCTCTGCAGTGCAGTTGAGCCAGCAGAGGGACTCGAACCCCCGACCTACTGATTACAAATCAGTAGCTCTACCAACTGAGCTATGCTGGCCTAGGGGTTTACACCCTGCAGTGCGCGAAAAAGAACGTTGCTGCCCGTGCAGCACGGCCGCTTTTTCAAACGGACTGCAAATGTAGACAAAAATCTGAGTATTTCAATACCTAATGTGAACGTCTGAGCTTTTTTGTCTTAGCCTTGGTTTCGCTCGCCAACCTTCGCAATCGATCGACCGCTAAACTCAGAGCTTTTTCAAAAGTCTTGGCCTCTTTGCGGACCACAAGATCCTCACCAGGGATGTGCACAGTAACCTCAGCTATCTTATTATCGGATAAGTGGTTGTTATCAATCCGAAAGAACACTGTTGCGTGAATAGCACGCTGGTACACTTGGTTGATGCGCTCAAGACGCTTGTGGGTAAAATCCACGAGGCGGTTGCTCGCTTTAAACTGAACCGCACGAACTTCTGTAACCATAAAAGAGAATTGTTAGGGCGCCTCCCCTACCGGCCGCGGGGATGGGCGCGCTGGTAGACCGATTTGAGTTGTTCCACCGACGCATGGGTGTAGACTTGCGTGGCCGATAAATTCGCGTGCCCAAGAAGCTCGCGAATCACCGTAAGATCCGCACCCATGTCAAGCAAGTGGGTGGCAAAGGTGTGCCGAAGGGCATGTGGGCCTAAGCTATCCGCAGTGCTTGCCTTTTGAAGGTACGACTTTACCACGGAATACACACTTCTCGGATCCAATTTTTTACCCTTTGGGGTGCAGAATATTCGGTCACTCACCTGGCCCCACTCAGCCCGGTGACGAATCAAAGCCTCAGTCCATTCGGGAATGAGTGGTAGCTCGCGTTCCTTGTTCCCCTTGCCCACGACGCGGAGCGTGGTTCCGTGCACCTGATTATAGGTGAGATGAAGCAATTCCGAACGACGCAAACCGGTAGCATATAAGGTCAGCAATAAAAACTGATCACGGCGCCCCAACGCATCGTCGTCAAATGAACTTGGGTCCAGTAACGCCTCTATTTCAGGCGCAGAGAGGGAGCGAACAATCCTACTGGGCGTTCGCAGCAAGGGAACCCCCTGCGCAGGGTTCGAAATACTCGGATCCGAAGCGGTGCGCCAGTGGTAAAAGGTGCGCAGCGCACTGAGTTTGCGATTGACCGACCGGGCATTTGAACCGGTCTGCACAAGTTCAGAAACCCAAGAGCGGACGTGGGACCGGGTCGCGCCCTCTGCGTCAGGCATGCCCAAGGCATGCTCCGCAAAGAGCAACCATTGGGCCACGTCTGAAGCATAGGCCGTTACGGTGGCTTCGGAACGGCGACGTTCCCAGCGGAGGTAGTTCGTGAATGAATCGAGCATAAAAAAAGCCCCGAGGGAACTCGAGGCTTAAATTAGGTCAAGGACCAGCTTATTCGGCGTCTTTCAAACGAAGACCCTGAACATAAGAAGCCTTGATGATTTCTTTACGGCGATTCACCGAAGATTTGGTGAATTGCTGACGGCTGCGCAGTTGGCGCATCGTGCCGGTTTTGTCGAATTTGCGCTTGTAGCGCTTTAGCGCGCGCTCAATTCCTTCACCTTCTTTAACTTGTACTACTAGCATAATGGGGACACCTCCTCTCTTTGGGCTGCAAATGTATGACTATTTACCCACATAGAAGTATGTAGTCATCCGAGCCTTTTGAATTGAGTCAAATGGGACTAATGCGAAGACTTCGTCCCAATTGCGCAACGGGCGAACTCTGCTGCGGAACCGGTGTACCGCCCTGGCCTGGGGCGCTCGCCACAATGGATGGGCATAAAGCGCATCCTCAGTAATCGTGTTGAGGTCGATGGGGCTCGGCGGATGAAGAATCCAATCAAATTCTGAACGCGAATCCCAGCGGAGGCAGAGCGCAGAATCGACTCCACCCCAGCGAGCGCGATCCCGAATAAAGCCATCGGCCTTCCATTGGGGCCAACCTTGAGCTTGCAGCCATTGACCAGTCACCGTATCTGACGCAACCACGGCCCGGGCGCGATCAATCCGACGGGATTCAAAAGGCCGACGTTCCCATTTCTGTTCACGGGGCCATTGAGGTTCATTGAACTCGGCACGGGGTACTTCAGGAAAAGACGCCCAAACTGGGTCCGGTACCGTTTGATTCGCGTGCCACCTATAATAAATGAAAAGGGCGAGGAACAACCCCGCCCATACGATGTCTGCAACCCAAGGTTTGGGTTGGCCTCGCATTACTCCGAATCGTTATGTGAGAAGGAATCCGGCTCTTCTTTAGAAGGAGTGCGAAGCACTTTTACAAAAAAGTACACGGTAATCACCGTGACAAGGATGTCGGTGACCAGCATCATGGCCCAAGCGGTAGTGGTCATATTAGTTCTGTGCTAAAATTCGACGGCGGTAGGCCACATAAACCATACCCGAAATGAAGGCAAACAACACCACGAGGATTCCTCGGGCCAAATGCTTGTAAAAAATAGGATTCACAAATGAGCCCGTGGCAATCTGATCTCCTGCTCGAATCGTTTGACCAGTTGAAACTACGGGTTGTGCATCTTCAGCGTCCCATGCGTATACAGTTGCTTCTCCAGTGGGATGAACCACGCGGATTTTTGTTTCATCTTCGGTGGACTGTACGTCTGCTACGCCGTCCACTTCAGCTACAAACACGTCAGCAATGGCTTCGCGATTGTACGTGATATCCACATTTTGAATCTGACCTATAATACTTGACGAATCAAACTCCCATCCGTTGGTGAAGGCCGACTTCCAATCGTTCCCTTTGGGCGTCACAAGGCTCATGGTGAAGATTACAAGTAAAATAGATGGCGTCACATACTTCAAAATGGGCTTATAAAACTTAGGGAGCACGATGTCCGCCCCGCGATTGATTTCTTCCCAACCCTTGTCAATACCCCATATCCAAGCAAAAAGAATGGCTTCTACCAACGCAAAGAAGACGAGTCCCACAGTGCCCGCCCAGTAATCATATTGATCAAATACACCCTCTTGGTAGAAAAAGACAGTGGGCAATCCCGCTGCAAGGGTCACTAGTCCAAATGTCCAAGCCGACTTTTTCAGACTAAACTTAAACTCGTCTTGCATGAACGCTACCCACGGAGAACCCATTGCCAAAGAACTAGTGATTCCGGCAAAAAAGAGCAACCCGAACCACATTACGCCGGCTACGCTACCCAAGACAGCTCCCCACTTAGTAAAGAGAAATGGCATCGTTTGAAACGCCATCGCAAATCCGGCATTCTCTTTAACCCAGTCCAACCCGAGGTACCCCACTGCAATTGGAATAACGATACTGCCACCAAGTACAATTTCAACAAATCCGTTCATCCAGCCAGCAGCCATGGAATTCAATGCGATATCATCCTTTGACTTGACATATGCGGCGTAGCAATGAATGGTGCCCATACCCACTGAAAGGGTAAAGAAAATTTGACCCGCAGCCGCAAGCCAGACGTTGGGATTACTCAAAGAGTCGAATTGAGGATTCCACAAAAAGTTGAATCCAAGCATCGCATCACATTCAACACATCCAGGAGATGCTCCGGAATCGCCGAGCATGAAGGCACGCACGGCCAAAAAGGCGCCAAAAATGATGAGCAACGGCATGCCGATTTTTGCCACTTTCTCAATACCTCCCTCTAGACCTTTGCTCAAAATCCACGTATTCAGCCACAAGACCAAGATGTAGAACCAAATTGCTTCGTAAGGCAAACCAGTAGTGCTTTGACTGATATCGACATAACTTGAGAAAAACTGAGCTACTTCAGTTTGACTCATTCCCGTAAATGTTTGCGCGACAGAGTGAAACACATATGAGAACGTCCACGATTCGATGTAGGTGTAGTATGCAGCGACCGCAATGTTGGTGAAAATTCCAAAAACACCTAAGTACTTCCAATACGACCGTTTGCCCATTGAATTCATAATGAACGGCGCACTGTGATCACCCTTAGTTCCGCCGAATCGACCTGAGGCCCATTCAATCCACAGAAGTGGAATACCTAAAACGAGAAACGATACGAGGTAGGGAATCATAAATGCCCCACCGCCATTTTGAACGGCCTGAACAGGGAATCGCAAGAAATTGCCCAAACCAACGGCATTACCTGCCATGGCAAGGACGAGTCCAACCCGGGAACCCCAGGACTGTGTGTTACTACTCATAGGTGATAGGCTTAGCTAAGATTGCCAAATATAGGTATCTCATCCAAGACCTCGCGGAATGAATGTGGATTGAAGCCCAATTCTTTTCGCGCTTTGCTGATGTCGAATCCTGTCACGGGCGGACGCTTCGCCGGCTGACCTAATGATTCGCTACTCACTACGTCTATGAGCCCTGCGTCAAGTTGCGCGTGCTCTGCCACTTGCTGAACGAGTTCAAGGATGCTCATCGTATCGGGACCGCTCAGGTGGTAGACGCCGGTGGCACCGAGTTCGGCAATGCGCAGGCAGCCCTCAGCGAGGTCTACGCTCCATGTTGGGCTGCGCACTTGGTCGTCTACGACGCGGATCCGCTCTCCGCGCTGCAGGGCCCCGCGAGCCCATAAAATGATATTGGAGCGACTAAGTCCCGGAACATAGCCAATCACGAGCACCGTTCGGGCAATGGTATAGCGGGCGCCACTAGCCTTTACCGCTTCTTCGGCGTGCAGCTTAGACCAGCCGTAGACACTCAGCGGCGCAGGTAGCGCCTCTTCGGCATACGGTCCATGTTTGCCATCAAAAATGAAGTCGGTGCTAATAAAGATAAGGTGCACCCCGTGGCGCGCGCAAGCTTCGGCGCAGTAGCGCGTGGAGTCAACGTTGAGCAGGTGGCAGGTGTCAGGCTCCTTTTCGCAGTCGTCCACTTGGGTCATGGCTGCGGAATGAATCACGACATCAGGCTTATAGTCAGTAAGGACGCGTTCGAAGTCTTCGGGGCGGGTGGTGTCGAGTTCCGCGTAAGGGAATCCGAAGTGGTTGCCTCGAGCGGGACCGCGACCAGTAGCGAGCAACTCGTGCCGGCCCTGGGCCAAGTACAGCAAGGACTGTCCGAGGAGGCCGTTGGCCCCGGTGACGAGGATGCGCAGAGGCCCTTGCTTAACCACGGTAGGCTGTTTGGATTTCGCGGGCGAGGTCTTCTGCTGCAGTGGCGGCGGCGGCTTGCCAGTCTCTGCCGGATGACGCATACATAATGCTCCGCGAGGCGTTGATCAGCAGTCCCATGCCGGGCTTGCCTCGAAAGGAACCGTGGCGCACGACTTCGGCGGCGCTGCCGCCCTGGGCTCCAACCCCCGGAACCAAGAAAAAGGTATCAGGCATTCGGTCGCGCAGTGCCCCAAGTGCCTCAGGTCGCGTAGCGCCCGCAACGACCATTAGGTTTTCGGGTGAACCCCATTGGAGGTAGGCATCCGCAACCGCCTCGTATACGCGGCGTCCATCGCGGAGCGCGAGCTGCTGCAAATCGTCGGCTCCGGGATTGCTGGTAAGACCGAGGCCAACTACCCACTTTCCGTCGCGCAGAAATGGTTCTACGCTGTCGCGCCCCATATACGGAGCCACGGTAATCGCATCGTACCCCATGACCTGAAGGATTCCTTGGGCGTAGCGGCTGGCGGTATTGCCAATGTCTCCGCGCTTGGCGTCAGCGATGAGCAGGGGCTTTTGTGAGAGCGTCCGAAGGTGGGAAGTCACGGCGTCGAGGGCGTCCCAACCCGGGCGGCCCAGGGCCTCAAAAAAGGCAAAGTTGGGCTTGTAGGCAATGGCTACATGGACAGTGGCATCAATGATTCCGATGCAGAACGATGCCAAATCGGTTCCAGCCGGTAGCTTGGCCGGATCAGGGTCGAGGCCTACGCAGAGCCCGTGGCCTGCGGTTTCAATACGTTGGGAGAGCGTGGTGTAGTTCATTCGTCGGCTCCTTGCTTCAGGCGCTCGGCGTGGTCGGCAACGCGCAGGCCCTCGATGAGGGTCTTGAGGTCGCCGTTCATCACGTCGGGCAGGTTGTACACGGTGAGCCCGATACGGTGGTCCGTCACCCGGCTCTGCGGAAAGTTGTAGGTGCGGATCTTCGCACTGCGGTCTCCAGTACTTACCAGCGACTTGCGGTGCTCAGCTACTGCGGCGTCGCGCTCTGCGCGGGCCTTGTCCCAAATTCGTGCACGAAGCACGGTGAGGGCCCGGTCGTAGTTCTGGTGCTGCGAACGTCCGTCTTGGCATTCCACCACAATTCCGGTCGGAAAGTGCGTAAGGCGAACGCCCGATTCCGTTTTGTTGACGTGCTGCCCTCCTGCCCCACTTGAGCGAAAGGTGTCCTTGCGAATGTCCACGTCACGGATCTGCACGTCCAGTTCGTCAGCCTCGGGCAGCACCGCCACTGTCGCCGCCGAAGTGTGCACGCGGCCTTGGCTTTCGGTGGCCGGAACCCGCTGCACGCGGTGCACTCCGCTCTCAAACTTGAGGATTCCGTACACCTGCTCGCCGCGGATTTGGACGCTCGCTTCTTTGATTCCACCCACGGAACCTTCAGTGAGGCTAAGCATTTCGGTATTCCAGCCCTTTTCTTCGGCGAAGCGCAAGTAGGCACGAAGTAGCTCGCCTGCGAAGAGCCCGGCTTCGTCCCCACCGGTTCCGGCGCGGACTTCAAGAACGGCATCCTTAGCGTCCTCAGGATCCTTGGGAATCAGCAGTTCTTTGATCTCCGTCTCAAGTGCCGCAATGCGTTGGCGGGCCGTATCAAATTCGTCTTGGGCCATCTCGCGCATTTCGGGATCCTTTTCGGATTCGAGCATGTGCTGGGCCTCGTCACGGTTGGCGAGCGCCTCGAGGTAGCGCGCACGCGCTTGAACGAGTTCGTCGAGCTCTTTGTACTCCCGGTTGAGGCGCACAAATCGCGCAGGATCCGCCGCCAACTCCGGAGTCATGAGCTGGTCGTGCACATCTTGGTGCCGAATCCAAATGGCTTGGAGTTTCTCTACAAGGTTCATGCTCGGCGGTAGGTGTGAATTCCGTCGGGCGCGTGCACCTCGACCTCGGGGGTTGCTGAAGCCTCCACGCGGCCTACAATTTGGGCATCGACACCCATTTGCTTCGAAATGGCGATGATCTGCTCTGCTGCCTGAAGGCTGTCGACGTAGAGCTCCATTCGGTGGCCCATGTTAAAGACTTCGTACATCTGGCGCCACGGGGTCGCGGACTCATTTTGAATCAGGCCAAACAAGGGCGGAACCGGAAACAGCTGGTCCTTGACCACTTTGCCCTGCTTGAGAAAGTGCAGCACCTTGGTCTGAGCGCCGCCGCTGCAGTGTACGGCTCCACGTAGCTGCGCTCCGAGCTCTTTAATAACCGGAATCATCACTGGAGCATATGTGCGAGTGGGCGAAAGGACCAATTTACCGGCGTCAAGCGGGCTTCCTAAAACGGTATCGGTGAGTTGCTTCGTTCCGGAATAAACGAGCGCAAGGTCGGTCTCGGGAGCGAAGCTCTCAGGGTAGCGAGTCGCAAGAATGCCACTGAATACGTCGTGCCGCGCTGAAGTGAGTCCGTTCGATCCCATTCCACCATTGTATTCGCGTTCGTAGGTGGCTTGGCCGTATGAGGCTAGGCCCACCACGTACTGGCCCGGAGCAATGTGTGCATTGTCAATCACGTCGCCGCGTTTCATCCGTGCTACTACCGTACTGTCGACAATTACTGTCCGCACGAGGTCGCCCACGTCGGCCGTTTCGCCGCCCGTACTTTGAATGTCCATTCCTGCGTCGCGCAGGTCCTGAAGTACGGACTCGGTCCCTTCAATAAGCGCTTTAATTACTTCACCCGGAATCAAGTGCTTGTTGCGACCAATAGTCGAACTCAGCAAGATGGGCCCCGTAGCCCCGACACACAGCAAGTCGTCGGTGTTCATGACCACGGCGTCCTGGGCGATTCCGCGCCACACGCTGAGATCACCAGTTTCCTTCCAATAGATATAGGCGAGCGACGACTTGGTGCCTGCACCGTCAGCGTGCATCACCAGACAATGATCCGCAGAACCACTCAGTGCGTCGGGAACAATTTTACAAAACGCGTTCGGAAACAGCCCTTTGTCGATTGCGGCGATCGCTTGGTGAACTTCTTCTTTGCCTGAGGAAACGCCTCGGCCGGCGTATCGGTTGCTCGAACTCATAGGTGCAAAAATAAAACTTCCCTCCGGCTCAGGCCGAAGGGAAGCTCAAAGGTTATCAACGCTACTTCGTGCGAATAAAAGTTCCGACGGGAGGCTCCACCTTCACCCATTCAGGGTTGAGTTCGCGGAGATCCTTCTCTTTCACACCAAGCTCTTTCGCAAGAGTCTTCCATGTCTCACCAAGATTAACTTGGCGGTGATTGGCGTCAAAGTCAGCGTAATCTCCGTTCGGAGTCACTTTCAAAATCATTCCTGGTTCGAGGCGCACACCACGTAGGCCACCGTTGAGTTTGCGTAGATCCGTGATGCCCACATTCGCATTGCGGCAAACCGTCGCAAAACTCTCCTTGTCGCCAACAGTATACATTTCACCCTTCACTGGCTTCGCGGGCTCAGCGTTCTTGGCCTTCTCTCCCATCTCTTCAGCCAAGGCTGCAGTATCGACGGGCGGAGTATAGTCGTCGCGGATTACGCGGAAGTCAGTGCGGCGGTTGATTTGATTGGCTGTCTCCTGCTGTGCTGAAGGCATCTTGCGGATGTTGGACTCAGTGAGCACGGTTCCGACCGTAAACAGTTCTTTACCCAATCCTTTGTAATTCTGCGGAATCTCAAACGGCTGGCTTTCACCCATACCCAGTGACACGAGGCGCGCTGGGTCGATGCCCTTACTGATGAGGTACTTCACACAGGTGTCGGCACGCTTTTGCGAAAGAGCCTGGTTCTTGTCGTCGGCATCACGGTAGTCCGTGTGCGAGCGGAGCTCAATGACAATATTCGGATTGAGCGCTAGCGTACGGTAGACGGTATCGAGGGCCGCACGCGACTTCTCATTGAGGTCCCACTTGGCGAGCGCGAAGTACAGCTCCGGAAGGATTACCGGGTACTCAATCGGAGCCATCGTGGCCGAAATATCCATGGTGTGGCGGAACACGTTTTCGTTCTCTACAAACACGAAGTTGTCGAGGTTTAAGCCGAGCGTGTTGGCCTTTGCTCCACCATTCAAGTACTTTTTCTTTTCGAATGCAAACGAGTAATTGACGTCGGCGGTCAACTTTTCGTCGATCAGTTCAAACTTGCCCAACTTGTCGGTCATTACGGTGGCGGCAAAGCCGTCGCTACCCGAAATTTTAACCGTCGCATTGCTGAGCGGAGTTTGGTCCTTTTCGCTCTTAAGGGTGCCGCGCAGACCGTACTTCAATGGAACCTCGTAAATCGTCCAGATATCGTCGCCGCCGGTTCCGCCCTCGCGGTTGGTCACGAAGTATCCGTCTCGAAGTCCACCTGGGCGAAGAATGACGTTGAGGTCATCTCCCGAACTATTGAGTGGGAATTTTAAGTTCTCAGGCGCGCCAGTGGGTAAGCCATCTTCACCCACGGGCACACGAAAGAGGTCGAATCCTCCCATTCCGGGTAGGCCATCGCTCGAAAAGTACAAGAATCCGTCGTCGTGGATAAAGGGAAAGAGCTCGTCTCCCTTGGTGTTGACTAGGGCGCCCAGGTTCACTGGATTGCTCCAGCTGCGGCGGCGCTTGTCGTACGAAGCCACCCACAGATCTTTGCCCCCGACGACACCCTCAAGGTCGCCTGCAAAGTAGAGCAACGTCTCGTCCGCATTAATACTGGGGTGCCCAACCGACCGAGAAGAGTCGCTTGTCAGTACCACAGGGGTAGGATCTTGCCATGTTTGGCCCGCACGGCGTGTCACGTAAATGGCGCAGCCCAACTGAGCACGCTTGACGTCCATACAGCGAGTAAAGTATAGGTTGCGGCGCTTGCCGTCAAACGCGGGAGACCCCTCGTGGTCCATGGTATTGATTACCTCTGGAAGGATCTCAGGAGCTGAAAACTTCTGGGACCGTGCTGCGGTGGGATCGACTTTGGATGCACCACCCTTTTGCTTTTTGCCGCCTCGGGCTGAACCGTCCGCATTGAGGCGCTTCGTCGCATAGATGTCTGCGAACTGCTGGCCAGTCCAGCCATCTTTGCGCTTGCCAATGCCCCCTTCTCTTGTGGACGAGAACAGGAGTTCTTCATACGAATCTTGACGACCGTCGAAGGCTAATCCGTACTCGTGGGCCTTTGTATTCAAATCAGTAAGTGGCCCCACTTGGTAGCGTGTAGTCGCTGCCAACCAAGCGACTGCAGCTTTGGAACTCTCGATTCCTTGCTTCGCGCGGTCGTCACCCGGAAACACTTTGGCCATGTCTTCGTAGGCCACAAGTGCATCACTGTACTTGTCTTGGTACTTGAGCATTTCTGCAACACCCATATAGGCCTCAGCTTGACTGTACCCAGCCTTAATCGCACGACGGTATTGAGCCTCTGCGGCTTTGTACTGCGCGGTGTAGCGGTAGCATTCCCCAAGTCGGTAGCTGATTTCAGCCTTTTCGGTGCGCGACTTGACCTTGCTGTACGCCTTGCGATAGATAGCTATAGCCTTGCTGTATTCTTTGCCCAAGTAGTAGTCGTCGCCTTGACGGGCAATTTTGGGCCGCTTGGGGGCGTCGTCTTCGGATGGTTTTTGGGCCCACATTGGCGTGGCCACTACCCCGAGGGCAAAGGCTAAACCGAGCGCAAAATGAGTTCGTTGTGTCATGAGGGTGGTGGCGTTTCAGGCGCTGAAGTCACGAAAATAACAAATGCTAGCGGATAAAACGAGAAAAGCCCCTCGCGCGCCTGCACGAAGGGCCACATTTCTCAGATTTTTTTTATTCTAGCGGATGTAAAGCAGTTCGCGGTACTTCGGCAGCGGCCACGTCTCATTGTCTACAATCAACTCCATTTTGTCTACCTCGTAGCGAATCGAAGACAAGAATGGCTTCACGGTATCGCAGTACGCCAAGGCGCGCTCACGAGCAAACTCAATGGTATTTGCCTTTTTGCGAGCCTCGGTCATCTCTTCAACAAAGCGAAGCGCTTTTGAAATGCGTTCGCTAAGCTCTTCAATAATGTCGAGCTGCTCTTTGCACGTCTTCTTAAACGTGGCCTCGGGAAGCAGGGCCTTGAGGCGAAGCAAGTTCTCACTCATCACACTCTGGTACTTGATTGCCGACGGAATGATGTGGTTGTGAACCAAGTCACCCAGGGTACGACTCTCAATCTGTAGGTGCTTGAAGTACTCCTCTTGAAGGATCTCGTAGCGGGCATGAAGCTCAACTTTACTGAGGACTCCGTGCTTCTCAAACAAACCCTCGGCATCTTTGGTCACCAAAAAGTCCAATGCGCGCGGCGTATCTGGCGTATTCTTGAGGCCGCGTTTCGCAGCTTCATCCTTCCAAGCTTCGCTGTAGCCATCGCCCTCAAAGCGAATCTTCTTCGATGCCTTGATGTAGTCCTTAAGCACATTGAAGATGGCGTCGTCCTTCTTCAATCCTTGTGCAATTTGGGCATCCACGTCCTTTTTGAACTGAATCAGCTGGTCTGTAACCATCAAATTGAGGGTAGTCATGGCGTGCGAACAGTTGGCAAGTGAGCCCACCGCGCGCAATTCAAACTTGTTGCCTGTAAAGGCGAACGGCGAAGTGCGGTTGCGGTCCGTATTGTCCAATAGAATTTCTGGGATCTTGCCCACGACATTGAGCTTCAACTCGGTCTTTTTCTCAGGCGACATTTTACCGCTTTCAAGCTTCTCGAGCTCGTCGAGTACCTCTGTCAGCTGGCTACCGATGAACACCGAAATGATTGCCGGCGGCGCCTCATTGGCTCCAAGACGGTGGTCGTTGCTGGCGGATGCAATGGCAGCACGAATCAAGTCTGCACGGTCGTGCATCGCCTTAATCGTATTCACGAAAAAGCTCAAGAACAAGAGATTGCGCTTCGGTGTAGAACCGGGCGCGAGAAGATTAATTCCAGTATCTGTAGCGAGCGACCAATTGTTGTGCTTGCCCGAGCCATTGACTCCCGCAAACGGCTTCTCATGCAGAAGTACCCGGAAGTTGTGGCGCGATGCCACCTTATCGAGCAGATCCATGAAGAGTGAGTTGTGGTCTACGGCCACGTTGGCTTCTTCAAAAATGGGCGCAAACTCAAACTGACCGGGAGCAACCTCGTTGTGGCGGGTTTTTACTGGAATTCCGAGCAGGTGGCTCTCGAACTCAATCTCGCGCATGAACTGAATGACGCGCTCGGGAATGCTACCAAAGTAGTGGTCCTCCATTTGCTGTCCCTTTGCCGGAGAATGGCCCACGAGAGTGCGGCCCGTCATCACAAGGTCAGGGCGCGCATGGTAGAGCGCCTCATCAATCAAGAAGTACTCCTGCTCCCATCCTAGAGTAGCATGTACCTTGCTAATATTCTTATCAAAGTACTGACACACAGCAGTCGCCGCATGATCTACTGCCTGAAGCGATCGGAGTAACGGAGTTTTGTTGTCCAACGCCTCACCCGTGTAGGCCACGAATACGGTTGGAATGCACAGGGTGTCTGCAAGTACAAATGCGGGAGAGGTTGGATCCCACGCGGTGTAGCCGCGGGCCTCAAACGTATTGCGGATTCCACCGTTGGGAAAACTCGAAGCATCGGGTTCAGCTTGAACAAGCATTCCACCATTGAACTTCTCAATGGCGTAGCCGTCGGCCGTTGGCTCAAAGAACGCATCGTGCTTTTCAGCTGTGGCGCCCGTCAGTGGTTGAAACCAGTGCGTGTAGTGGGACGCGCCCTTTGCCATTGCCCAAGCCTTCATCGCGGTCGCAACCTGATCTGCGATGGCACGGTCTATTTTGTCCCCGCGATCGATGGCCTTCATGACCGATTCAAAAGCCTCTTTGGGCATGTACTCTCGCATTGCCTTTTGGTTGAAGACGTTAGCTCCGAAGTACTCGGAGGCCTTCCCTACGGGCTTGGCAAACACTGAAGGTTTGTGGCTCAAGGCCGCCTCGAGGCCTAAATAACGAGAAGTGGGCATAGCAAATTGGTTTTTGATGGCACAAAACTACCAAAAATCCGCAACTAGCTCAAATAAAAACTATGCTTTTTTATCAACACCCCCTAAATTAAGGGGGTGTTGCGATAAAAAACTACTTTTTTCGAGAGACTACCCCCTCAATGTCACTTTTAACCTCTTCAACTGCCTTCGAAACTTCTTTGATACCCGGTTGGTCTTCGGCCATCTTGGACATTTGCTGAGTGAGGTCGGCCTGGGCATTCTTGACCGTGCGAATTCCCTTGGCGAGCGAACGCACAAATCCAGGAAGTCGATCAGGGCCAAAAAGCATCAGCACCGCGAAAAGCAGTATGAGTACTTCTCCGGTGCTGATGAAAAGAAATGACATATTCCTACTTTTTGGACGTGTCGTACAAGATGGGCGACGCAATAAAGAGCGACGAGTACGTACCAACCACAATACCAAACAAGATGGCAAATATGAAGCCACGAAGAACTTCGCCACCCAAGAAGAAAATCACCACTAGTACCACAATGGTGGTCATCGAGGTATTGAAGGTCCGGCTTAATGTTGCATTCAATGCTTCGTTCACCACCCCTGCGGTAGGTTTGGCTTTGGGTCCAAAGCCGATCATTTCTCGAACACGGTCAAATACAACCACCGTGTCATTTATCGAGTAACCAATGACCGTGAGAATTGCCGCAATAAACGCCTGATCAACCTCAAGCGAAAACGGTAGAATTCCATCGAACAAAGCGAACGCTCCAAGTGTCAAGACCACATCGTGCATCAAAGCTACTACTGCACCTAATGAGTACTGCCAGCGACTGAAGCGCACGAGGAGGTACACAAAGATTCCAAGTAGCGAAAACAAGATCGCCCAAACTGCAGAATTTGCAATGTCGTCCGCCACGGTAGGGCCTACTTGACGGTATGACACAATTCCCAATCCTTTTTCACCGGGATTGTCAAATTCTGTCGCCGTCGGAGGCGTTGTGTACAGACCTTTAACTCCGGTGTACAGCTGCGCGCGCAGGGCCTCTTCGACCTCTGAACCCGATTCAGCAATTCGGAAGTTTGTGGTGATCACAACTTGTTCAGGAGAACCCAAGGTCTTCACGATAGGAGTAAATGATTTGCCATTGGCATCCACGAATACATCCGACAAGCTCGAACTAACTTTTGACACTTCTACTGGCTGGTCAAAGCGAACTTGATAGGTCCGACCACCCTCAAAGTCAACTCCGTAACTCAATCCTTTCGTAAACAGAGCGACAATACTAATGACGACTAAAATTCCAGAAATGAGGTACGCAGGCTTGCGCGTCTTCACAAAGTTGTAGTTCGTATTCACGAACCATTTTTCAGTGGCTTTAGTGGTAAAGCTGATTGAACCTCCACGGCTTAGCTTCCATTCGATGTACAATCGCGAAACGAAGATTGCAGTGAACAACGAAGACAGAATACCAATGATCAAGGTGGTTGCAAATCCTTTAATTGGACCCGTTCCCACGGTGAACAGGATAATTGCAGTAATCAGAGTCGTTGCGTTTGAATCAAGAATCGCTCCTCTTGAGGCACTGTAGCCATCCTTCACCGCAGTGCGAGTGTCTTTACCGGCCGCAAGTTCCTCTCGAATGCGGTCGAAAATCAACACGTTCGCATCCACAGCCATACCGATGGTTAACACGATACCTGCCATACCCGGAAGTGTCAGTACCGCCGAAATGGCGTCAAGGATTCCGAAGATGAAGAACATGTTCACCAAGAGCGCCAGGTTAGCGGCAACGCCACCTCCCGAGTAGTAGAACACCATGTAGGCAAAGACTACTAAGAAGGCGATCAAGAAGGAATTCAACGATGCTGAAATGGCTTCTTTACCGAGGCTTGGGCCAACCACATCAGCTTGAATTACGCGAGCAGGCACCGGAAGCTTACCTGCCTTCAGAACATTGGCCAAGTCAGATGCCTCATCGAGGCTAAATCCGCCTTCGATTTGCGTACGTCCGCCTGAAATCTCGTTAATGACACGTGGGTAGCTGTAGACCATGTTGTCCAGCACCACCGCCACGTGGCCCTTGGGGTTCTTGGCGCTCTCTTCGGCGGTGATACGCTGCCAAATCTGGGCTCCGTAGCCGTTCATGGCCATGGTGACAATGGGGTTATTGCCCTGGTCGAATTCGCGGCGTGCGTCGACGATGACGCCTCCGTCGAGCTCAGGCTCCATAGTACGGTTGCCGTTGAGGGCAATCAAGAAGGTGATCCCAGCTTTGGGATCAGGTCGGGTCCAAGCGAAACGAACGTAGCGCTTGTCTCCAGGAATCAGTGACTTGACTACATCGCTCTTGAGGTAGGCATTGATGGTCGCCGTATCGCGCGGAAGGGCGAAGCCAATAATTGGTCCTTCAAGCGGAGTAAACGTCTGAGGATCGACGTTCAGTTGGAAGATATTCAGTAGTGGGTTATGCTTGAGGGCATTTGAATCTGCAGCTGCTACTGCGGTTGACTCAGGTTTCGCAATGTCGTCTTCAGCATCCAACGCCGTAGGAAGGTCAATGGCCTTGGGCGTTGAAGCTTGAGCCGATTCCGTGTTGGTCTCATTGGGGTCTGGCACTACCGCGCGAAGTCGCTCGTTGGCATCCACCATGAACTGCATCCAAGCCGCTCCGTAGTCGGCACGCCAAAACTCAAGGCGCGCTGTAGACTGCAGAAGTCGCTGAACACGTGCGGGATCTTTTACTCCAGGGAGCTCAACCATGATGCGTCCCGTGTTACCCAAACGCTGTAGGTTGGGTTGAACGACGCCAAATTGGTCAATACGGGCCTTCAGTACGGTGTACACATTTTGAACGGAAGCTTCAACGTCCGAACGAATGGCCGCTTGAACTTCTTCGTCGGTGGCATTAAAACCAAGGCGGTCCGACATGTCTTTGGTACCGAATAGACCTGGATCACTCCAAGTTTTTGAGCCGCGCTTACCATCTAAAGCCTTGATAAATAGATCAATGTATGCCTCGCCGCTATTCGCTTGTTCGGCATCAGCAACTGCTAACGCTGCGTTCAACGTCGAATCGTTCGGGTTGGCAGCCAATCCTTTGATGACATCGCGAACCGATACCTCAAGAATCACGTTCATACCTCCACGCAAGTCAAGGCCGAGGTTCATTTCTTTCTCTTTCACCTCTTTGTAGGTGAACGAAACCACTCCGAGGTTGTATACCTCTTGGCTCGCGAGCGAATCCAGCACGCGATTAAGCTTCGACGGATCGTTTCCAGCTATTTCAAGAGCTTGTTTTTCAACGCGTTGAGCGACAAAAGTGAACGATAATTCATAAAGGGCCGCAAGCGCAAAAGCGACTGCAAACAGGCGGATAACCACTTTATTCTGCATAGTGTGGGTGACTTTAGTACGAGGCGGCAAATATAGGTGAATTACCTTTGGAAAATGCGTGCACAACTTCGGACCGTCCTCATTCTGACCCTGTGGGCTGCTATGCCGTTCTCTGGGGCCAGCCAAGTAAAGTGGTCGTTTTTTCCGACGAACTTGGCCGGAATCCAAAATTCCGCCGGCCAAGCACTGAATTTAGGAACCGCGGGCGGTCTCAATAATCCCCAAATGTTTCACGCCGACGTGGATGGCAACGGCAGTGAGGACCTCATCGTCTTTGACCGCGATGGCGGACGATGGCTCGCTTTGGAGCGAATCAATGGGCAGTGGGCCGAACGTCCGGAGTGGACGCGTGGCTTTCCGAAGAACCAGCAATGGGTCCACATAGCCGACTTCAACTGCGATGGAGTACCCGATGTTTTTGGTTGGGTCATTAACGGAATTGGTGTCTGGCAAGGTGCACGAGTAGGTGGCGCCCTAACCTTCAGTTGGGCTTTGGGCAACCAAACCGAGCTCAAATCCGTCTACGTCCAAGGGAATCCAGCCTACAACCTTCAGGTAATCAGCGTGGATCGTCCGTTCATTACCGACGTGGATCAAGACGGAGACTTGGACGTGCTCACATTTGACATGGGCGGAACAAAAATTGAGTGGCACCAAAATTCCTCAGCTTGCGGATTGAATTTCACACTTGCCGACGGATGCTGGGGCGACTTCGAAGAAGGTGGATTGAGCAATGCGCTTCAAATTGATGCATGCACGGGATCGAGGGTTTCGTCCCCTGCCCTCACCGAAGACATTAAGCACGCCGGGTCCACCGTACTCATTCACGACCTGGACGGCAACGGCCTTCCCGACATTTTGCTCGGAGATGTATCGTACGCGACTGGTGTGGCGGGTTACAACGTGGGTAGCCTCGCCGTGTCCAACATTGAAAGCCAGGACAGCACCTGGCCTTCGGGCGGAACCCCGGTCAACCTCTGGTTTCCCGGATTTTCGTTAATCGACGCCAACGGAGATGGTGTCAAGGACCTCGTGGCTAGCCCCACAGAGCGTGTGGCCCAATCCGATTCGTGCGTTTGGCTCTACCCGAATAGCGGTTCAACTACCGCTCCCTTTTGGCAGCGCAGCCAGACACAGTTTCTTCAAGGCGAAATGCTTGAGCTGGGGTCATATGTGGTTCCGTACGGAGGTGATTTGAACACGGATGGTTTGCAGGATCTGATTTTGGGAAGCCGGCTTGGACTTCGGTACTATGCGAATGTGGGTTCTGCACCAAATCCTGTGTGGCGGCACACGTTGGTTCCGTTTTCAAGCAATTTGACACCAAATCCCACATGGACAGCGCCCTGCCTCGGCGACCTAAACGGTGATGGCTTACTCGACCTCGTGGTGGGCCGCGCCGACGGAAAGGTTTATTACACCTTGAATTCCGGGAGCATTTTTGCGCCGAACTACAGCGGTGGAGCGGTACAACTCGGCACGCACGATGTTGGGCAAAATGCCAGCCCAGAGCTGTATGACCTCGACAGCGACGGCGACCTTGACCTTTTGGTGGGCAACGAGCGCGGAGAAGTCGCATTTCAGCGCAATGACGCCGGAACCTGGGTGCTTGTGACCGAGCGATTTGGTTCCGTGGACGTGGACACCGCTCGAACCTTCAGCGGACGCGCGGTTCCGAGAGTAGTATTGAACCAAGGAAGCACCGAGCTCTGGGTAGGAAGCGCATACGCTGGGGTGATTGCGTACCCCAATGTCTCGGGCATTATCAACCAACCTGCGGAACTCACTCCTCAGGTGGTTAATTCCGCCACCGCCACCGTAACGAGCACCACCCTCGGTACTCCGTTTGGCGGAAGCAAGCGCGCCGGACGGCACCAGTACCTGATTCGCGGAAGCGAGCTGGCCGCCCTGGGCATCGTTGGCCCCACGCGCATTCAGGGCCTCAAGGTCAACTGCGTGACGCCGAGCGCCCCGTACCTCAGCCAAGGCTTCAATATCACTGTGCGGCAGACATCAGACAGTGTGCTTTCTGCAATGGGACCCAATGGCGACGTCGCGTTTGCCTACCTCGCGGTGCTGAGTCAGGGATGGAATTTGATCAGTTTTCAGAATGCGTTTGACTACGACGGAACGTCAAATCTCGTAGTGGAGTTTTGCTTCAGCAAAAACCTCCCGAGCAGTGACGTGCACTTGGCGGCCCACCGTACTCCGTACCTGAGCCATGCGTTCGGAGATGTGGCCAACCACAATAGCATCACGACCAACGGCTGCACTATGCCAGGACTGGGGGCCGACAGTTTGCGCATCGACCTGGAATTTGTCATGACCCCACGCATGGTGGCCTCGGCTACCGTGGCGCACGACGGCAACCTCAACGCTCCGTGGGTCAAGGATTTGGATTTCAATGGAATTCCCGAAATGGTTTTGGGCGTGTCCACAGGCGGAATTCGCTTTTTGAGCGCCGACACCAACCGCATCGGCATGCCCGAAGCGGATTTTGAGGTGGGCGATCTTGTGGTTTGGCCCAATCCCGGGGCTTCGGAGTTTTTTGTGGGGGGTGACGGAACCGTGCGTGTGCACGGTTTGGACGGACGTTTCATGGGTCAGTTTGTAGCTGGCGCCGGTTCGCCGATCCCTACGGCCGGTTGGGCTCCTGGGGTGTACGTGATTACAAGTCCATGGGGACGCGCGCGGTGGGTGAAGCTTCCGTAGTCGGACCTCGGAGTACAGTGGTACTCTACGACGGTGACTGCGCGCTCTGCCAGCGCTCGGTGCGGTTGCTGAATGCACTGGATCGCAATGGCGTACTGAGCTATGCGCCTCTTACCGATGAGTGGAGGCAGGCCTACCCTGGCGGAGTAGTTGTTTGGACGCCCGCAGCCGTGTACTCAGGCGCGGACGCCGTGGTTCAGGCACTCCGATGTCTTGGCCCACGGGGCCGAATGGTCGCCGTGGGGGTGCGGTTCACACCCGGGTATAAAAAAATGTACCGGTGGGTTGCGACCCACCGGTACCAGATTTTTGGACGCGCCACGCAGGATCTTACAAGCTGTCCAGCACCGAGTTCATGGCGCGGACGGCCGCTGCACTTTTTGCAAACTCCGCCGCTTCCTCAGCGTTGAGCTGGTAGTCCACGATGGACTCCCATCCGTTGGCACCAATCACCACGGGAACGCCCATACAGATATCTGATTCGCCGTACTCGCCCTCGAGGTAAACCGAACAGGGGAACACCTTCTTTTGGTCGCGCACAATGCTCGCGGTCAGGGCTGCACCAGCGGCACCAGGAGCGTACCACGCCGAGGTCCCGATAAGGCCCGTCAGGGTTGCACCACCGACCATCGTCGCTGACTTGACCTCGGCCAACTTTTCGGCGCTGAGGTAGTTGCTCACGGGGCTGCTTTGATAGGTTGCCAAGCGGGTCAGGGGAATCATGGTGGTATCACCGTGTCCACCCACTACGGTGCCCTGAAGGTCGCTTGCCGGAACATTCATTGCCTCAGACAAGTAGTACTTGAAGCGCGCTGAATCGAGGATTCCGCCCATACCGATGATACGGTTTTTGGGAAGTCCGCTCTGCTTGGCCGCCAGGTAGGTCATCGTGTCCATCGGGTTCGAAATCACCACGATCACGGCCTCCGGAGAGTACTTCAACGCGTTTTCAACCACAGACTTCACGATACCGGCGTTGGTTCCGATGAGTTCTTCGCGGGTCATGCCGGGCTTGCGCGGAATGCCGCTCGTGATCACCACCACTTTAGAGCCCGCCGTAGCAGAGTAGTCGTTGGTGACACCGCGAACCGTGCTGTCAAACCCGTGAAGGGTCGCCGTCTGGTTCATGTCCATGGCCTTGCCCTCGGCAAAGCCCTCTTTAATATCGAGAAGAACGATTTCTTTGGCGAGTTCCATGCGAACCATCGCCTCGGCACACGTAGCACCTACGTTTCCTGCGCCTACAACGGTAATTTTCATCAGTTTGGGGTATTAAAAAAGGGCCGCCGAAGCGACCCTTCAAAGGTAGTACGCAAACGCGTCGACTTAGGCGTCGATTCGGGCGTAGCGCGCGTTTTTCTCGATGAATTCGCGACGTGGCGGAACATCGTCACCCATCAGCATCGAGAAGATGCGGTCGGCCTCAGTAGCGTTATCAATGGTCACCTGCTTCAGCGTGCGAGCCTCGGGGTTCAGCGTGGTCTCCCAAAGCTGCTCGGAGTTCATCTCTCCCAGACCCTTGTAGCGCTGCACGGTAACCCCGGACTGCTCTTCGCCGCCCAATTCGCGGGCCACTTGGTCGCGCTGCGTTTCGTTCCATGCATACTGCGACTTTTGACCCTTCTTCACGAGGTACAAGGGTGGTGAGGCGATGTACACGTAGCCACGCTCCACCAACTCTTTCATGTAGCGGAATAGGAACGTAAGTACCAGCGTCGCAATGTGCGAGCCGTCCACGTCGGCGTCGGCCATGATGATGATCTTATGGTAGCGCAACTTCGCCGTATTCAGGGCTTTGCTGTCCTCTTCGGTTCCGAGGCTCACACCCAAAGCAGTGAAGATGTTGCGAATTTCTTCGTTCTCGAAGATGCGGTGCTGCATCGCCTTCTCGACGTTCAGGATCTTACCTCGCAGTGGCAGGATGGCCTGAAAGCGACGATCACGACCTTGCTTGGCCGTACCACCTGCGGAGTCACCCTCGACGAGGAAGATTTCGCACTGTGCGGGATCGGTCTCTGAACAGTCGGCAAGCTTTCCGGGAAGAGAATTGGATCCGAGTACCGTCTTGCGCTGGACCATTTCGCGGGCCTTGCGGGCCGCGATACGGGCCTTTGCGGCCAGCACCACCTTGGACACGATAATGCGTGCCTCGTTGGGGTGCTCCTCGAGGTAGTTCGTAAGCATCTCGCCCACAATACGGTCCACCGCTCCTGAAACCTCGCTGTTGCCCAGCTTGGTCTTGGTCTGGCCCTCAAACTGTGGCTCCATAACTTTCACACTGATGACCGCAGTCAAGCCTTCGCGAAAGTCGTCACCTGCAACCTCGACCTTTTCTTTGGTCAAAATACCGGACTCGTCCGCATACTTTTTGAGTGTACGGGTCAGTGCGCGGCGGAATCCCGCGAGGTGGGTGCCACCTTCGTGGGTGTTGATATTATTTACGTAGGAGTGAATGTTCTCAGCGTACGTGGTGTTGTAGGTCATCGAAACTTCAACCGGAATTCCCTCAATCTCGCCTTCCATGTACATCGGCTCTGGAATGAGGCGTTCGCGGTTCTGGTCGATGAACTCCGTGAATTCCTTCAAGCCGCCTTGGCTGTAAAACTCCTCGGTACGGGGGCTTCCGTCCTCTTGAACGTCGCGCTCGTCGGTAAGTTGAATGCGGATTCCGCGGTTCAAGTAGGCCAGCTCGCGAAGGCGCGCTGCGAGAATATCGTATTGGTAGACGCTCTCGTAAAAAATGCTGGTATCAGGCTCGAAGTATACAATGGTACCGCGGTAGTCTGAAGGTCCAACCTCTTTGACGTCGTACATCGGCTTGCCGATGTTGTACTCTTGCTGGTACTCTTTGCCGTCGCGGTGAACATTGACGCGCAAAAGAGTTGAAAGTGCGTTCACACAGCTCACACCTACCCCGTGCAGACCGCCCGAAACCTTGTAGGAATCCTTGTCAAACTTACCCCCTGCGTGCAGGACCGTCATAACCACCTCAAGCGCAGACTTACCCTCTTTGGCGTGCATGGCTACCGGAATTCCGCGGCCGTCGTCTTTAACCGTAATGCTATTGCCTTCGTGAATGACTACACTCACCTTGGTGGCATGCCCCGCAAGGGCCTCGTCAATAGAGTTGTCAACGACCTCATAGACGAGGTGGTGAAGACCTTTTTGGCCAATGTCGCCGATGTACATCGCGGGGCGCTTGCGCACCGCTTCTAAACCTTCGAGGACTTGAATGCTGTCCGCGCCGTACTGATTGTTTTCGCTCATGATTCCGTAAAAATGGACTATCTACAAAGATAACCCAGGCCTCGCACCGGGGAGTCCATAAGCGCAGAAATTAGCCCCGTTTATCAACATTTTTTTCAACAGGCCGCACGAACGGCAACCCGTTGAGTTCTGGAGTCCTAAACGCTTAAAACTTGTAAACCAAGCCCAAATTTGCGCGAATTCCCTGAACGGGGTAGCCCATCCACCATTCTGCGCGCTGGTTGAGCAGGTTGTCAATGCGAATCACCGCGTCGAGCTGGCTGTTGTAGCGGTACTGGGCTCCGAGACGAACATCCATGAACGCCGGGAGGTCGTACTCGGTCATTAGGCCGCTTAACGTAGTGCGAGCGCCGCGAAGCACCATGGCTCCATCGATTCGGATTTTATCACCAAAATTGGCACGAGCCTGTGCTCCAAGCTCGTATTTAGGCAAGTGGTAGACTGCTTTTCCTCCCTCATCTTGCACCGCAAAGCGCAGCACCCCATGAAGGCGCACATCCCATACTTGCTTGAACTGAAAGGTGAGTTCACCTGTTGGTTCTAGGGAGGTCGCCTTGACGTACTGCATGCCCACGCGGCCGCTGTCGTTCAAAATTCCGAAGTCAACCTCTGGGCGCACGACCATGGGGTAGTTATCCCAGGTAACGAATCGGCCCCCGAAGCGGTAGCCGATAATGCGACTCCAGCGCCCGGTAGCGCCGCCATAGATACTGCTGCTGCGAATGGCCTCATAGGCCGAAGTTTCAGATAAAAACGGAACCGCGTCGACGCGGGCGCGCATTCCGCCATTGTCCACGTGGCCGTCCATTCCGCCATAGAGGTAGAGCACGTCGCGCACCAACGGAACCTCTACGTGCACCACCGGCGGAAAGTACGGGAGCGTCTTTTGTCCTGGCCCACCCGTCGCAATGATGTTCAGGCCAAAGCGAAAGCGCACCCCTTTAATGCTGTCAGAAAGCGATGGACTGAATTGCAGGGCCCAAGCGGCACTCGAGGTGTCGGGTCGCGCAGTGCCTTGAAGTTGGTTGAACGAAGCGTTGAATGGAAGGTTGAGTACCAAATTCTGGACAGGCAAAGCCGATTCGAGCGCCATACGTCCTCCAGTCTCGAACTGCCGCCCACCTTGATCAATCCAGTGGTGCCCAGAAAGCGAAAGCGATCGAAACGCTTGAGTGCGACGGTAGCGCGTGGCTTGGTACCGGGCTCCGGCTGTATAGGTTTGGATTCCGCGGCCCGGAGCGGCATTCGCCGTATCGGCATCGTTAAACCCGATCGTGTGGCGCTGACCGTAGAACGGAATCCGATCCCATGCGCCACCCCCTTCGAGGCGCAAGCGGCCCTTGTTAAAGATGCGTTCGTACGAAGCATCTACCTTGCTCTCAGACCAGAGCAGGCGATCAAACACCACGTAGTCTTTGGCGAAGCCTCCGCGAGTGGAGCGATGGCTTCCGCGAACTGACCAGTGATTGGCCGCACTGCGCACACTTCCGATCGCGGCTTCGGCCTCTACAGAGCCATAATTGCCCGCAATCAGTGACACGTAGCGAGATGGCAGTCGTTCGAGTTTGGTCTTGGTAATTTTCACGGGCGGAATCAGTTCCATCACCGGCTCAACCGGAACCACTTGCGGACGCACCTGAATGCGCACGGGCAGCTTTTGGACGCTTGTATCTGTAAGACTGGGTTGACCTGAAATCTTTACCGCCTCTGCGACTTTTGCGCGGTACTTATCGGTTACCGACACCTCGACATTCCCTACTTGTGCGGCTGCGGCGTAGCTCGCAATGGCGAGGCCCAGCATCCACTTCATCTTATTCTGCATCGTCTTCGGTCGTTGTTTGGGGTGCATTGGATTCGAGTTGGGCGGCATTGAATTCCGCTAGTAGGGCTTGCGCCTCGCGCACGAGCGCATCTGACGGATGCTCGGCAATCACAAAGTCCAAGGTGTAGCGGGCCTGGAAGCCATCATTCAGGCTCGCGTAGTTTCGGGCAAGCACGAGGAGTGCCCTAAAGCGCCACTCCTGTTGACCTGGATAGTTGTCGAGCAAGCCAAACACAGCTTCACTCGAAGCTGCATACTTTCCGCGGATTCGAAGGATGCTCGCTTTGGCATACATCGCTTCAGCTTGAGTTCCGACAGCTGCTTCAGCGATGGCGTCTTCAGCTGCTTGCTGCCATAATCCGAGGCGCAATGAATCCGAAGGCTGCGCGCGGTACTTTGCCTCGAGCACACGAAGGCGCACAGCAAACGCTTCACTGCGATCCTCAGGAGACTGTCGCAAATCCGCGACAATTCCTTCGGCATAGGTCAATGCCACATCCTCAGCTCCTTCTGCAAAATGTGCTCGCATCATGGCCCGGTTGGCCTCACTTCGCAAGCTCGCGTCCTCAGCCAAAGCCAAAAGGCGCTCAGCATAGCGCTTGGTCTCATTGCCGTCTTTGCGCTGTTCTGCATCGCGAAGCAGCCATTTATAGGCCGAAACCGTATTTGAGCCCACGGGCTGGCGCACCACGCTGCGGTAGTACGGAAGCGCATTGGCCATCTGTCCACTCATCCGCGCCGATTCTGCGGTTTGAAAATTTGCATCGGCAGCGAAGTATCCATCGGGGAAGCGCTTGAGGTACTTAACCAACGCATCGTAGGCAGCTTGATTTTGACCTTGTGCAAATTTGTCGTAAGCCGACATGTAGGCGACGGAATCGAGCTCACTGGCGCGGATTCCCGACGAAGGCATGCCCTGCACCCACTCGAGGTAGTCGTCGATGCGGTTGGCTTCATCATAGACCGAACGCGCAACGGAAATCGCTTCCCGCGCCTCAGGCGTACCTGGGTAATCCCGAACGACCGTCTGGAAGGTAGCGATCGACGCACTGAGGTCTCCGTCGTTGCGCTGGGCAAGCGCGATATTCAAGCCAGCCCGTCGGCCCTTTTCGGTGTTGGGTTTCTTGCGCTGGTAAGCGGTGAACGCTTCGGCTGCCTCTTTGTTCCGACCGATGCGAAGTAAGGTTTGCGCACGCTCGAAGAGTGCGTCGTCTGCGCGCGCAGATCCGCGCTGCTCGAGTTTGGCAAGTTGTTCGATTTTACCCGGATTGTCTCCGAGTAAACCCCGGCACAGTGCCTGCTGAAAATTGGCGTAGTCGGCATCGGCGCCACCAAGCTTCACGATGCGTCCATAGTAATCCCGAGCCAACGCATGGCGACCGAGCAAAAAGTACAGGTCGGCCACACGCAGTTCGGCATCTTCACGGCGGCGGTCATTTTTGGGAGCATCCTCGAGAAATACGCGGAACGTCGCCGCAGCCTCTTCAAGTCGGTCCAGTCGGTAGAGGGTGTACGCCTTGTTGTACTGAGCTGCAGGGCGCTCAGACAGCGTGAAGCTACCTGGAGTCTTTAAAAACAGATCGGTTTCGACCAATGAAGTGCGGTAGTCACCCTGGCGGTAGGCCATTTCAGCCTTCCAAAAGTGAGCAAGCGCCTCGTATCCTCGGTCAAGTGGGTAGCTCAGCGACTGATCAAGCAGTTCCTCGGCCTTGGCCCACTGCGAAGCTTGGTACAATTCCACTGCGCGGAAGTAGGCCACCTTCTGGTAGGCTTCGCGCATAGCCATCGAACCCATGCCCGTCTGTACAATCGCCTCGAGTGCGCGTCCGTAGTCGCGCGAGGTCAAATAAAGGTTGGCCAAGTACTCGTTCGCCTCTCGACGGTGTTCCGTTCGGGGAAACTCACGTAAAAACTGATTAAACACTTGAATAGCATCACCGAACGGGCTCGCACTCCGATAGGTAAGCTTTGCATACTGGTAGGCGGCCTGCTCACGGGTAGCTTCGTCAGCCTTGCTTTGCCATACCGAGCGAAAGGCAGTTTGAGCCTCTTCCCAACGCTCTAGGCGCGAATAGCTGTCGCCCAGCATCAAACGGGACTGTAATGCCCAGTCGGTCGCACTCTCAGAAGGCAACTGATTAAAGGCCTTGACCGCAGCTTCATAGTCCTGCGTTTGGTACGAACACACGCCCATTTGGTAGGCGATTTCGGGAGACATCTTTCCACCCTTAGCCAGGTTAAACTCAAAATAATCTTTGGCATCAGCGTAGCGCTTCTTGCGGAACATACTCTGCCCAATGAGCAGCGAAATCTCTGGCGCACGTTTGGCACTTGCCTCTTTCATCAGCTTTTCACCCAGCACGAGCAGCTCGTCATCTTTGCCCGTTCGGGCATAAATCTGAGCTAAGTAGTACGGAACTACCGGTCCAAACTCTTCGTGATTCTGAAGGGGTTCGAGGTTCTCAAGTGCGGTCTGGTCTGCCTTCTCGAGGTAGGCAATATGGCCATAATAGTACTGCGCCGCCTTTGATACAGCGGACTTTGATTTTTTTGCCTCAGCCAACTCGGCCTTTGCTTGATCGAATTCATTCAGCAAAAAGTGGGCGTACCCCAGTTTAAACTGGACTTCGGCACGAAGGTTTCGCGCTAGGTCTACCCCGTCAAGCATGCGCAACCAGCGCTTCGCTTCTTGGTAGCGTCGGCGATTGAATGCTTGCTCGGCTGCGTCGAGTACTAAGTCAATTCGCCGAGAAGAAGATGGGTACGTCTGGAGAAACGACTCGGCAAACTCCTCTGAATCACGGTGAAGCAAGCGAATTGCGCAAAGGGCCTGGTAGTACATGGACTGTTCAGACCAATCGCTCGCCACGGGCGTTACTGCACGTACCTCGGCAAAGTATTCGTAGGCAGAACTGTAGAGCGCGCGGTCAAAGCGCGCGCGGGCTTCAGCAAAGAGAGCTTCTGGCTGGTTGCCAGTGATGGGCTGTTGGGCGTGCAGCGTGGCGCTCATCAAAAGCGCTGCAAGAAATTGAATCCTCATGTTGTTCAAAAGTACATCGTGCTTTTGGTTCGGCTCTCGTTACTTTGCACAAACTGTGCCCATGGAATCAACTGCCGTCTTATCGCTCCGAAATGCAAGCATCCTTCAAGGGGATCACCGCGTACTCAGCGACGTCAACCTCGAAATTGCATCGGGCGAATTCATCTATGTAATTGGCGCCACGGGCTCCGGTAAATCTTCGCTACTCAAAACCTTGTATGCCGACCTACCCTTGGAATCGGGCGAAGGGAGCATTGTAGGCTACGACTTGCGCAACCTCAAAGAGCGCGACATCCCCTACCTGCGCCGTCAGTTGGGAATTGTTTTTCAGGACTTTCAACTCCTTATGGACCGCAGCGTGCGCGAAAACCTCGACTTTGTTCTGCGCGCCACGGGCCATGAGAACCGCAGCGAGAACGATGACCGCATCGACACGGTGCTCCGCCGAGTGGGCATGCCCACCAAGGGACACAAAATGCCGCACCAGCTGTCGGGCGGTGAGCAGCAGCGCGTTTCGATTGCACGTGCCTTGCTCAACGACCCTCCCCTCATTTTGGCGGACGAGCCCACGGGAAACCTTGATCCGCACATGTCTGAAGAGCTGATGCACCTTTTGGAAGAAATTCGCGCAAGCGGCCGCAGCATACTAATGGCAACGCACGACTACGCACTACTGCTCAAGTTTCCGCACACGACCTACCGCTGTGTGAACGGAACACTCGCGACCACCGTCCAAAAGACGCTTTAATTCGTGTGCGGAACCGCGAATCGGGCCGCGACTTCTCTGGCATTCGCGGCACATTCTGGGGTCCAGGGTTCTTCTTGGGCCTGACGAATGAGCGCATAGGCCTCAGGCCATGAGGTATAGGTGCGCACGCGACCTCCTAAATCCAGTCCCTCAACCGCTTTGGCGTGCGCCACGATGTGTCGTCCCAGAAGCAATGCTTGAATGAGTTTGAACTTGATTCCTAGGCTGTGCTCGGCATGCACCACGACAACTTGGGCATCCGCGTACAGTTGGTCGAGTTCAGTATCACTGGGGCGATCCACGTAGTGTGGCGTTCCCGAAGGCGCGTTGTGTCCGGCAAAGCACATCGGCTCGATGGGGGGCTGTGCCGCAAGCAATCCCAGAATTGCGGCTGCATTCTCTTCGACGCTGAACTTACCCACAGCCAGAACTAAAGGTCGCGCCGCTGCACCACTAGGAACCGACTGCGTAAAGGGATGGTGCGGCGGAACCCAAAGAGCCAACGAACGTGGGCTAAGGGCATTCCACGCGTTCGCGTCCAGCGGAGTGATCGCTGAAACTGGACCAGACCAAGCTGACGCCACATGCCGTTCCCAACGGCGAAGTGCCCAAGCTTCGACTAGGTAGTATCCCACTTTGGGGCCTGAAGCCTGACGGGCCAAGCTGGCGTAGTAGGCGGATTCGGGGTTGTGCAGCCGCAAGGTTCCGTCCAACGAAAGACCGCTGCAGTGTATGCCGTGGTAGGTGACGGTTCCGCGCTGGACCGCGGCCTGGTGGCGCGCAATTCGGGTTTGACGGCTCTGCACGATCCATGGCCGGAGGCTGTGAGGTAGCCGGGCGCGGCGCAGGACGTTGGTGTGAACCTCGGTGAAGGGCGCTTCGCAACCCAAGGCGTGGCGGGTAAAGGCGTGAAGGACCACCTGCTGGCCCCTGGACGTCACGGCGCGGACGTGACCAAGGACTTCGAGGGTTCCTCCGTAGCGGGGCGGCTCGAGGCGGTCCATGCTCCAAATGTGGTGCGTGGCACGCCCCTCAAGGCGGTCGATGAGGCGGTGCCAAACTTGGCCTTCGTGGCCCCAGTGGTAGTGGTGAGCAGCCTGGCGGGCAGCGCGGCTTGCGGCCTCATAGGTAGCGGGCTGCGTGAGTTCGCGGGCAGCACTGGCGATGGCGACAGGGCTGAGTTGGCCGAGCACGATTCCAGCTCCGGAATCGAACACCACGCGGGCCACTTCGACGAGGTCACTGGCGACCACGGGGATTCCGGCCTGAACGTAGTCAAAGAGTTTGTTGGGCAGGCTCCAGCGGTAGTTCTGGGATTTTGGCTTGTCGAGGCTGAATCCGAGGTCGGCCGCCTGGGTGTAGCGCTGAAGTTCTTCGCGCGGCACCCGACCCACAAAGCGCACATTCGACCAGCCTTGGGCCTGCACATAGCGTTCAAGGTGGGGAATGGCGTCGCCGCTGCCGACCACTATGAGTTCTACCTCAGGGCACAGGGCCGCGGCTTCGACGAGTTCCTCGGCTCCTCGGTCGACGTTGATTCCGGCGCCTTGGAGGATCCATAGCGTTTTATCGATGGGCAGTCCAAGTTCTGCGCGGACCGCGCGTTTGCGCTCCGCGGCGTCAGGCCATTCGCCGTCCGGGCCCCACGGAAGCTCCGCGAGAAGGGGAACGTTGCGCACGACGTCCCAAGTTCCGCCGTATTCGCGGGCGTACTGATCGGCAATGCTTTGGTTCACGGTCACGCGAAAATCGGTGCGCGGAATTCCGTAGCGCTCAATCCAACGCCAAAGACGCTGCACCATGGGTCGCACTTCGAGTTCGGGCGCCCCCAAAAAGTACTCGTGGCTATCGTAGACCAACGGCTTCGCGCGGCGCATCGCCCACCACGCGTTGGGGCCCAAGGTATCGAGGTCGTTGGCGAGGTAGACGTCTGGCCGCAGGTGGCGCAGGGCAAACCACAATCGAATCTGGTACTCTAGGTAAAACAGCGGACCTCGGTTGAAACTGCAGGTCATGCGATGGATTTCGTAGGGGCGATCCAGCGGGGCCGGATTGGGATACGTACGGCCGACCACGACCACTCGGTACCCGCGCTCAGCCCAAAGCGTTGCCGTGCGGTGCACTCGCTGGTCGCTGTGCAGGTCGTTGATGACGCTCAGTACTACGGATGGACCCATGAAGCGAAGGTAGCGCAGCCGTCTTTTGAACGAACTTTGTGGTCATGACGACGGACCCCCGCCATATTCGCATCTCGGACTACGACTATCCCCTACCCGACGACCGCATAGCCCAGGATCCCTGTAGTCCGAGGGACGCGGCCAAGCTGCTGGTTTGGGAGCGCGGAACGCTTCGCGATCTTGGGGTATGCGATGCTCCGGATGTGGTCAACGGATGGGGACCCTATCGTTTGGTCGTCAACGAAGCACGAGTGGTTCCGGCGCGGATCTTTATGCCACGACCCAGCGGAGAGGGGCACTTCGAGCTCTTTTACCTCGACGCCGAGGGCCTGTCGGTCGAACAGGCAATGGCCGAAACCTCAGTTCTGAGCGCATGGTGCAAGGTGCGCCCCAGCAAAAAATGGAAGGACGGTGTGGTTTTGGCCCACAGCTGTGGCCTGACGGCGTCCCGACTTGCCCAGCGAGACGGAGTCTCTTTGGTTGAGTTTCGCTGGTCCACTGGGCAAACCTGGGCCCAAATTCTAGGTGACGTGGGTCGGATTCCGCTCCCCCCGTACATGCACCGCGCCGACACCGAAGCCGACCGAGACCGCTACCAATCCGTCTTTGCGCGGCATGAAGGTTCGGTGGCAGCACCTACCGCAAGCTTGCACTGGACTCCGGAACTCATGGATCGCTGGCGCAAGGTCTGCGCCGACACTCAAGCCGTAACGCTGCACGTCGGAGCTGGCACCTTTCAGCCCGTCAGTGCCGACGCCGTAGGCGATCACCATATGCACGCTGAAGAAGTGGTTGTCAGTCAGAGGGTCATCGAAGCCCTCGCCGACGGCATGCCCGTGCTCGCCATGGGCACGACAGCCGCGCGGACCCTTGAATCGCTCTACTGGTGGGCCCTCGATTGGCAACTCAGCGGAACCATGCCCAGATTCGTCGACCAGTGGGCCCCGTATTCTGAGTTGCTGATTGATGGTTCCACGCCGCAGGGGGTGGAGCTGCTGGTTGCTGGTTCCTCGGCGCAAGCCGCGGAGCTTGCGGTTAACGGTTCATCAGAGCAGGGCCAAGCGGCTGCGGGGAGCGATTCACTGGATCCCGAAGTGTGCGCCCTGTTTGCATGGGCAGCGCAAGAGTTGGCGAAGCACGGGCAAGACGTCGTTTCATTTCGGACGGCATTGATTATTGCTCCTGGTTATTCGTTCCAAGTGGTTAAGGCGTTGATCACGAATTTTCACCAGCCCCAATCCACACTTTTGCTTCTGATTGCGGCGGGTCTAGGATCCGCGTGGCGCGAGCTGTACGAACACGCACTGGCCAGCGACTATCGCTTTTTGAGCTACGGCGACGCGAATTTGTACCGCTTTTAAACGCCTGCCCCGACTAGGGGTCGCAGCTTGCGGTCATGATTCGATCGCTGGCTTGGATTGGGGTAGTTTGCGCTTCGTGGAGCGCAGACGTTCGCACGGAGTCTAGGACCATGGCAATTCGTCCGTGGTCAGAGTGCGAAAATGTCCCAGTCCGAACCAGGTTCACGAGTTGGGTTTCATTCGCCGGGCTTCGCAATGATTTTGTTCGTCATCACGTGCGTCCCGATACCGATTCGTTGCTGTTTGTGTGGTGGAATCTTCAGAATTTAATGGACACTGTGGCCAATTCAGGGCCCAAGGACCGTGATTTCTTACCCGACGGTCCCTACCGTTGGGATTCGAAACGGTACTTCCAAAAGTTGTATGCGGTGGGCCGCGGCCTCGCCGCGGCCGCAGGCGGCCGCATCCCCGACGCGATTGGCGTGTGCGAGGTAGAAAACGCCGACGTGCTTGATGATCTTGAGCGGAGGTGGCCGCCTGCATGGCGCCTGTGGCGCCTGCACCGCGACAGCCCAGACGGCCGAGGCATCGACGTCGCAGTCTGGTACAACCCTGAACGACTAACTGTGGACAGCGTCGCGTGGATTCATCCGAGTCAAGATTACCCCACCCGCGAAGCCCTTTGGGTCCGCTGGAAACTCCCCGACGGCACGCGACTGTCCTGGCTCTGGTTGCACCTTCCCTCGCAGCGGGCCCCCTCGCCCAATGTGCGCACTGAGGCCCTCGCGGGCATACTTGCTCACATTTCGACACCACTGGACGGCTTAACTGGCGACCTGAATGAAGGTTTAGATGGGCCATTGGCCGAATGGCTCCGAACGAACAAATTCCGCCCCCACTACCCAAACAATCAATCAGGAACCTTTGCCTATCGCGGTCGACTCGAAGCACTAGACGGTGTGTGGGCCGGACCCTCAACCAGATGGCGCGTGCAAAGCACGGCTATTCCGTACGGCCTGAGGCAAACAAAAAGCGGCTACCAAATCCGAGGAAGCTATGAAGGCCTCAGGTACCGCGGTGGCGCATCGGACCACCTTCCGCTCCGAATGGAGGTGGTTCGCAACTAAAAAGCACGTATTTTAGCGCAACGTTGGGAATAAACCCATAACTTTTATGAAACAACTCGCCTACCTCAGCCTCGCTGCAGTCGCCCTAGCCTCGTGCACCAAGCCCGAACCAGATCCGGTTCCTGAAGTCTACATTACGGATTCACTAACGGTAAACCCCGACCAAAAGGTTCTCGTAATCGAAACCACTGGTACATGGTGCCAGTACTGCCCGAATGGTGCCGAACTGATGCTGATTGCGCAAAACACCTACTTTGATTCGGTTTCTGGCGAATCGATGATCATTCCGTTTGCATCGCACACCGGAGACCCCTTCGAAACCAGCGTTCAAACCGCCCTTAACACCGCCTTTCCAACCACGGGCGTACCCAACTTCTACGTTCAAAATTCCGATGCAGGCCAAGACATCTTAGGTCCCATCGCAGGAGCTCTTTTGAATGAGCCTAAAGTTGGCGTAACCCATGCATGGCAGTACAATGCCACGGGTGACACCATTTATGTGTATCCCAAGGTTCAGTTCTTTCAAAACGCCAAAGATGCCAAGTACTACGTTCAATCGTACTTATTGGTCACAAACATCGATGCAAAAGAGTACAGCGCCGGCGGAATCCCCGTCAATCTCAATCAAGTTTCTTCTGTGCCCATCGTAACGACGGGCTCAGGCAGTACTCCTAGCCGTTGGACCTCGCAAGTCGATCCTCTTTCAGGTAAAGTAGGCGACGACACCTACCAGCACGATCACATCCCAATGGTAGCCGGTCTGACACCGAATGCCTTTGGCGTTGAGCTCGACAGCATCAACCCGCTCGGCGATGATTTCTTTGAAGGTGACATCTTCGGTTCGAAGTACACGCCCATCGTGATTAAGATCCCAGTGCAAGGCAACGTCCAAATGCAGGCGGTAAAAACCTTGATGCCCAACGTCAAAATTGAAGTAGCCACCCTTCTTTGGGAGCCCCGCACAGACGGTGAGCTTGGTGTACTCTTCACGAACGGATTCATCGACAAGAAGTAATTCCTGTCCTTTGTGAAAACCGAAGCCGGCCAAGTGCCGGCTTTTTTTATGAGATTGTTTCTTACCAAGTTGAGGAGGGCTTTAGCGGAACTCCCAATGGCGAAAGGAACATGTATTGACGCACACAACGCTGAAACCCGTCCGTCTGCAGCATCGGTACAAAAAGTAAAATCCGGTTATATCCGAATTCCGAGGCGAGATATACCCTTCGGGCTTGCGGCGATCGAGCTAGGACGATCGCGCCTTCAGCACTTCGCACCCTTCGGTGCTCGGGCTACTGCGCGGCTAGCGCAGTTGCGCGGCAACAAAAAACGAGTTAGCAAGAAACTGAATTAAGCTTAGCAATGGCCAACGAGCCAACCTCGCCAAATGGCCAACCTTGCCAGACGGCTACTTGCTGCGGCGTGCGCGGCGGTTGCCCGACTCTTTGTTGGCCTCAAGCATCTCATTCATCTTTTTGGCGAAACGAGACTGAGAACCACCTTTGGCTTTGGTCTCGTCGATTTTGGCGCGAATGGTCTTTTCGTCGATCACAAACTCTTTGATGATCCACTGCTGGCCAAACGTTAGGACGTTTGAGATGAAGTAGTAGTACGACAGGCCTGATGAGTAGTTGTTGAACCACACGAGGAGCATAAACGGCATCAAGTACTGAATGATCATCATCTGCTGCTGCATCATGCTGTTACCCGAAGTGGGAGTCATCGAGTTGTTGAACTTTGTATACAAGAAGGTCGAAATAGCCATCAACAAAGTGAAGAGCGAAACGTGGGCTCCGTAGAATGGAATTTCAAACGGTAAGCTTAAGATGCTGTCGTAGCTCGAAAGGTCATCTGCCCAAAGGAATGCTTGCTGACGTAGCTCGATCGAAACCGGAAAGAAGCGGAACATCGCAATCAAAATGGGCAGCGAAAGGAGCTGGGGGATACACCCTCCAAGCGGGTTCACACCGGCCTTTTGGTACAGGGCCATGGTTTCTTGCTGCTTCTTTGCGGGTTCTGCGTCTTTGAACTTCTCATTCAGTTCGTCCATTTCGGGCTTGAGCACCCGCATCTTCGCCATGCTCTTGTAGCTTGAGAATGTCAGGGGCGAAAGGGCCAGCTTGATCAGTGCGGCCATGAGCAGAATGATGATTCCGTAGTTTAAACCGTAGCCATCGAGCCAATTGAACAGGGGCGAAACGACGTACTTGCCGATCCAGCCGAAGATTCCCCATCCAAACGGAATGACCTGATCAAAATTTTGATCAAATGCCTTGAGCGTAGCGTAGTGGTTGGGTCCGTGGTACCAGATCCCCTGAGCAGAAACCACTCCGTTCTCACTCGCCAACGTGAGCTTGGACTCGTAGTTCAATGTGTACTGGGTGTCGGCAGCCACACGAATCTGCATGTCCGCTTTGAGGATGCCTTGGTCAGCCTGCAGAATGCTGCTAAAATATTGCTGCTTGTGAGCGACCCATCCGAGGTTCTCGGCAGACTCATCGTCGTCACGTCCGTCGCTCAGGCTGCTTCGGTCTTGCGCTACATTCTCGTAGTAGTAGGTGCTCGAGTTCGTGGTCTCGTTGGTCTTGCTCTTTTCGTGGCGGATGCCATCTTGCTTCCACGTGAGGGTAAGATCACTCGCGCTGGGGGTCTCGAGCGCCCAACGCAGGCCGTAGCCTTCGGCCGGGAGTTCATACGTCCAAGATGTTCCTTGATCGCTGCGCAGGGTTAGTGACGAACCGGATTGGGTCGCAATCATGGCATCGTTGGTGAGTCCTACAAGGGCTTGGTTTCCATCGATCACTCTCAGCGGTTTGCCCTGCCAATCACGGTATTCTTTGAGTTCAGCGTACTTGATTTGACCACCACGGTTACTGATGACGTACCGCACTTGGGCGTTTTCAAGGGTAAACTCTTGTTCCGGTGCAATCGTGTCTAAAGCAAGCGTCAATGAATCCACAGCGGTCGAAGGTGCTTCGTTCGCTGCCTTTACGGCTACTTCTTCGGTACCAGCCGGCTCCGAAGCGGGTTCCATGGTGCTGGCCCAGTAGGAGGTTCCGAGTAAAATGGCCCCAATGAGGCCAAAACCGATCAGCTGGTTGCGATCTAAAAACGGACGTTGTTCCATGATTTAAACGTGTGCGTGCTGAAGCGCGGCCTCGACAAACGAGGTGAACAGCGGGTGTGGCGCTTCGACGGTGGAGCGGTACTCCGGGTGAAACTGAACACCCACAAACCAGGGGTGCGTCGGAATGGTGACGATCTCCACGAGGTCGTTTTGAGGGTTTATGCCCACAGGCTGCAAGCCGGCCTGAGAGAGTTGCGCGCGAAAGGCGTTGTTGAACTCGTAGCGGTGGCGGTGGCGCTCTGAAATGAACTCGCTTCCATAGAGTTGGGCAAGCTTGCTTCCGGGCTCGAGGGCACAGTCGCAGGCGCCGAGGCGCATGGTGCCGCCCTTGTCGGTGATGTCCTTTTGCCCGGCCATTAGGTCAATTACGGCATGGGGCGTTTCGGAATCGACCTCGCTTGAGTTGGCTCCCTGAAGGCCAAGTACGTTGCGGGCGTATTCGATGACCGATGCTTGCATGCCAAAGCAGATTCCGAGGAAGGGAATCTGGTGCTCGCGAGCAATGCGAACCGCTTCAATTTTGCCTTCGAAGCCGCGGGCTCCGAATCCGGGGGCGACCAGCACGCCGTGCAATCCCTTGAGGTGGGTGGCTGCATTCTCTGGTGTAAGCTCTTCAGAATGAATCCACTCGATTTGGACTTTGGCGCGGTGTTCGGTTCCGGCATGAATCAGGGCTTCGCTAATCGACTTGTATGAGTCCTTGAGCTCCACATACTTACCGATAAGGCCAATACGCACCTCTCGCTCTGGGTTCAAGAGGTTGTTCACAAAAGATTCCCACTTCTTGAGCTCAGGTTTACCCTCCGCTTTAAGCCCGAGCTTTCGCAGCACAACCTGATCCATTCCTTGGTCGCGAAGCAGCATCGGAACCTCGTAAATAGTTTGCGCATCCAGCGACTCGATCACCGCATCAGGGGTCACGTTGCAAAAAAGCGCAAGCTTGCGGCGAACATCTTCACCTAAACTGTGCTCCGCACGACAGACGAGAATGTCCGGCTGAACTCCAGATTCCTGAAGCATTTTGACTGAGTGCTGGGTAGGCTTGGTTTTGAGCTCGCCTGTGGCGCGCAGGTAGGGAACCAATGTGAGGTGGACGCTGACGCAGCGCGATCCCAGTTCCCAGCGAAGCTGGCGGACCGCTTCGATGAACGGAAGGGCTTCGATGTCGCCTACGGTTCCGCCAATTTCAGTGATGACGATCTCGTAGCGGCCGTCCTCGCCCAAAAGGAGCATACGGCGCTTGATTTCGTCAGTGATGTGCGGAATAATCTGCACCGTCTTGCCCAAGTAGTCGCCGCGGCGCTCTTTGTCGATGACGTGCTGGTAAATGCGTCCGGTCGTCACATTGTTCGCTTGCGACGTCGGACGATTGAGGTAGCGCTCGTAGTGGCCGAGGTCGAGGTCGGTTTCGGCTCCGTCATTAGTGACGTAGCACTCGCCATGCTCGTAGGGGTTCAGGGTACCTGGATCAATATTGAGGTAGGGGTCAAACTTCTGAATGGTTACTGAGAAACCACGTGCTTGAAGAAGTTTGGCGAGCGAAGAAGCCACGATGCCCTTGCCCAACGATGAGGTAACGCCACCTGTGACGAAAATGTATTTTGCCTGATTTGCCATGCGCTGCGAGGTTCGCGCAAAGTTAGGGCATTAGAAGGCGTAGCTCAGCAACAACGTCGGCATAATTGGCAGCTGGTTGACCCGCTGCGCCTTAGGCGTGTCGTAGTAGAAAATATTGCGACGGTTGTAGACGTTGGTGATGGCTAAAGAGGCCTCGAGACGCTGGTGCTCTTTAATGTCCCAAGCCTTTTTGGCGGTTAAATCGAGGCGGTGGTAGTCGGGCAAGCGCTTGCTGTTGAGGTCTCCATACAAAATGCCCATCTGGCCATTCTCGCTCGGGTACGGGTAGTCGAGGTAGGGACTTCCGTCCGGATTGGTGAACGGAAGTTGCTCGTAGTAGCCGCGAATGGGTGTGAAGGGGAATCCGCTGCCATAGTTCCAGCGAAGGTTGACCTCAAGTTGCTTGGCAAACTTGCGAGCGACTACGAAGTTCGTATTGTGGCGGCGGTCAAAAAACGGAGCATAGGTCTGTTCACCGTCGTAGCGAGAGCTGCGTCCGAGAGAATACACGGCCCAGAGGTACCAGTGCTTGTCTTCGTAGGTCACGAGGGCGTCGATTCCGCGCGCCAATCCGCGCTCGACCATAAAGTCCTTGCGCAATCGCTCGGGCTGGTTGGCGTACTGGGGAATGTCGTCGTAGAGCTTGAAGCGGTTGACATTGGTGATCATTCCAAAATTCTTGAAATAGGCCTCGAGCTCGACATTCCAGCGCGGAGCCGGGTTGAATTCCACCCCGAGGACTACGTGATCTGCGGTTTGAAGCGTGCCCTGGACGTCTTCGTCGCCGATCTTGCTCGGCAGGTCGATTCCGCCACCGCTCAAGAATCCGTAGAAGAGGTTGACCACGTCGCGGTCGCTGTTGGCGGCAATCAGATTTTGCGAATAGCGTCCTGCTGAACCCTTAATGCGAACGTTTTCTGATGCGTTGTACTTGAATCCAAAGCGCGGTTCAACGCGCAGCACGCCCATTGTGGAGTAGTTGTGCAAGCGCAGACCCGGCTGTATGAGCCAACGACCTTGCTGGCGCTTGTAGTCGAAGTAGATTCCAAGTTCCGTAGTGTTGTCCTCTTGCTGTAGGCTGCGGCCCACCGTGTTGGTGAACTGGTAGTCGGTGTAGTATCCGATGAATTCGAGGCCGTACTTCAGCTCGTCAGCCTTGCGCAGAAGGTAGGTGAAGTCCAAACCGCCATTGAATCCGTTAATGGTTGAAAAGCGCGGACGGTTCTCGATCTCGGTAGAGGTAATGGTGTACGAGCTCTGGGCTAGGTGGCCCTGCAAAATCGTGTTGGAGGACGCGGGAACCACGGTGAAGTCGGTTCCGTAGCCCACTGAATTCCAGGCGATGGACTTGCCACCGGCGAAGCGGACGGCGTCACTGAAGTTGAATCCGAAAATATTGAGCTTGTTGCCCCCGTTGGTTTCGAGGGTGTACTTGCTAAACAAATCTCGGAATTCAAACGGCAAACCGTCGTACTCGGTTGCGACGTAGGGGTAAAAGATGGGCGCCGCCTGGTCCAACAAGGATTCTTTGAACGAAACCAGGAGCGAGCTGGGTGCGATTCCGTTTTTTTTGCGTCCAATGGGCACTTCAAGTAGGGCCTTGCCGAGGTAGGTCGAAGCACTAACCTTGCCCGAGATGCGGTCACGGCGCCCAGTGCGGGTGCGAATGTCCATCACTGAAGAAGTGCGGCCGCCGTATTCGGCTCCGAAGCCCGCAGTGTAGACATCTGCCGACTGCAAGATGTCGGTTTCAAATACTGAAAAGAATCCAATGCTGTGAAAGGGGTTGTACAGAATCATCCCGTCAAGTTTGACGAGGTTTTGAATCGGTGCACCGCCGCGGATGTAGAGCTGGCCACCTTGGTCGCCCGTGGTAATCACCCCAGGCATGACCTGAAGGGCGCGCACGAGGTCGGGTTCACCGCCAATCGAAAAGGTTCCAATCGACTTGGGATTCAGTTGGACGACGGCAGTCGAGACCTTAGTCTGCTTTTCTTGCTTGCGGGCGTCAATGACCACGTCGTCGAGTTCGATAACGGACTCTTTCATCGTAATCCGAGTGAAGGTGTTCTTGTCTGCAGACACCCGGATTTCAATGGTTTGCGGCGCGTATCCCGCTCGGCTAAACGTGACTTTGTAGGTTCCAACCTGGACCCCGTTCACCTGATAAAATCCGTCGTTGTTGGTGTAGGACTCCAGTGTTTTGCCTCCCGCGGACAACGAAACCTTAGCCAGGTTCAACGGAGATTGGTCGGCCTGATCTACGATGAGACCGCGAAGACCTCCGGTTTGACCAGCGAGGCCAAGGCTGGCCAAAGTGAGTACAAGCGCTGTAAGCGCTTTAGTAAAGGATTTTGAACAGAAGCTCATCGAGGATGTCGGAATCACGTAGGTTGGGCGACGCCATGCCTTTAGCTTGGCGATCAGCTTCGCGAAGATAACCCACGATGCGAGCCAAGTGCCCTCCTGAATAGTTTTGGGCCGCTTTGGCGATGTCACGGAGGGCAAATTCCGAGACACCGAGCTCGGCAGAGGCGGTTTTAGGGTTGGGGTGGGCGCCCATTCCTTGGTAGATCAGAGCTTTGAAAAACGTTCCGTAGAGCGTGGCAATGACCAAGATCAGCGGGCTCGAACGGCTGTGCTTCATCATGCTTCGAGCGATCATGTAGCTTCGCTCGGGGTTGTGGGCGACAAGGGCCCGCAGGAGTTCAAACTGGTTGTACTCGCGGCTTGAACCCGTGTACTTTTCGACCGTTGCGGCGGTGACTTCGCCGCCCTCGCCGAGCACCACAGCGTATTTGCCGAGCTCTTGGTCGATGGCCGAGAGGTCCACTCCCAGGCTTTCGACGAGGACCGAAGCGGCTTTTTCGCTGATTTTCAGCCCGCGCTGGCGGGCGAGTTCGGCGACGGTTCCGGCAATCTGGTATTCGGGAATGCGGTCAAACTGAAAATAGGTTTCGCCGGGTTTTAGGGTTTTGTAGAGGGCCTTGCGCTTGTCCAAGGCCTTGCCCGTAAGACTCAGGAGCAGCACGGTCTGGGGCTGGGGGTTCTTCACGTAGGACGCGAGGTCCTCGAGGTTGCGCAGGTCTTGGGCCTCGCGCACCACCACCACTGTTCGCTCGGCCATCATCGGGAAGCGCTTGGCCTCGGATTCCACCGAACGCGCATCCACGTCGCGTCCATAGAGCACGGACTGATTGAAGGCCCGATCCGACTCAGGAAGCGCTCGCTCAAGCAGGGCGTCCGTCAGGGCATGGGCAAAATAGGGCTCCTCGCCGGCCACGACATAGACGGGGGCGAACTGCCCTTTGTCCCATTGGGCGATGAGTTTAGTGACGACCGACTGCACGGGGCAAACCTACGAATTCAACCCTCGTGGTGGTAGGGCTCGTTGCGCAAAATGGTGAAGGCTCGGTAGAGCTGTTCTGCAAACAGCACGCGCACCAAGTCGTGCGGAAACGTCATCTTGCTCAGCGCCAGCTCGTACTGCGCTTGGGCGCGGAATTCCGCACTAAATCCGTAGGCATCTCCTACCGCGAACACGATGCGTTTCGGACCGGAATTCATCCACTTTTGGAGTCGCTGCGAAAGCTCGATTGAATTTAGCTGCTGTCCCCGCTCGTCGAGCAGCACGAGCAGATCACCGGGCTTTAAAAAAGCATGCTGGGCGGCTCGGTCGCGCACCGATTCCGTTCGGAATTTGGCGTAGTGGCTAATTCTCTGCGCAAAGTCAGCCAAACCCGCCTTGGCGTAGTCCACTTGGGTGGGCCCCACGACTAAAAGAATGATCTCCACGGCTGGCGTAAGTTTGGGTTCCGCTCCACGCACCTGTTGCGTGACGACGATGCAAAGATGAAGCCGATCCGCGATTACCTGACCGAACCCGAGCTCGCTGCCCACATTCAGCGCAGCCTTGACGAAGATTTGGGCAGTGGCCCCTCAGCGGGCGATCACTCATCAGCGGCAAGTCTCAACCCTGAATCAGAGGGAATTGCCACGCTCCGCGCCAAAGAATCCCTGGTATTTGCTGGGTGCGAAGTGGCCGAACACGTGCTGCACGCGGTCGACCCCCGACTCCGTATTGACTGGGCGCACCGCGACGGCGAACACCTCGAACCGGGAACCTCTGTAGCCCACGTCGAAGGCCCGCTACCCTCCCTGCTTCGTGCCGAACGCACGCTACTCAACTACGTACAGCGCCTCAGTGGGGTGGCTACAATCACTGAACGCTATGCTGCACTCATTGCCGACCTCCCCTGCCGGCTGCTTGATACGCGCAAAACGACGCCGGGCTGGCGTGCACTCGAAAAATGGGCCGTGCACGTCGGTGGAGCCGACAACCACCGGATCGGGCTGTACGATATGGTAATGCTCAAAGACAACCACATCGACCTCGCGGGCGGAATCACGCACGCCGTGCGCCGCACCGAGGCCTACCTGGCCGACCGCGGGCTCGACCTCGCCATTGAAGTCGAATGCCGCACCTTGGCCGACGTCGAAGAAGCACTTGGCCTCGACGCCATCACGCGCATTATGCTCGACAACTTCACGCCGGCACAGTGCCGGACTGCGGTGGAACGCATCGCCGGCCGCAAAGAAACCGAGGCCAGCGGCGGAATCACCCGCGAAACCCTGCGCGCCTACGCCGAAACCGGCGTGACCTTCATCTCGGTCGGAGCCCTCACCCACTCTGCCCCCGCCGTAGACCTCAACTTCAAAGCCCGCCTGCTGTGAAACGTTTGCTCGCACTGCTGCGTCGAAGCGCCCAAACGATCACAATCCCGCTGTTTGACGGGCTGAGCCTGTACGACGTCGCCATCTTTTTCTGGAAGGGAATCTACGAAGGCGCCGTCACCAGCCGCGCGGCCAGCATCAGTTTTAGTTTCTTCTTGGCGTTGTTTCCGGGGGTCATCTTTGTCTTTACCCTCATACCCTTTATTCCGATTGATGGGTTCCAGCACGAACTCTTTCGCCTGCTGCGCGACGTCCTTCCGCCCAACAGCTTTGACGCCGCCTACTCCACGATTACCGACATTTTAACTATCAAACGCGGCGACCTGCTCGGTATTACGGTGGCGGCTGCGCTGTTTTTTGCCACCAACGGAACCTTAGCCCTCATCGGCAACTTCGGCCAAACCATTCACCACCTGAACGTGCGCGGATTCTGGTCCCAGTACCTCGCGGCGTTTTGGCTGACCTTGGCATTGGCCCTATTACTCATTGGCGGAATCGCAATTCTTGCACTGGGCGAAGTGTGGATTCCGACGCTGATACCTGGCGACAGTGGACTCTGGCTTACCGCCTTGGCCCGGTGGGTGGTGCTCCTTGGGCTCGTGCTGTTTGCAATCTCGCTGCTGTTTTACTACGGCCCGATGCGCTCTGCTCCCTGGCGGTTTATTTCGCCCGGAGCCTTGCTCGCCACCGTCCTCGTATGGCTGACCTCGTACCTTTTCGGAATCTATGTAACTGATTTCAGCCGCTACAACCAGCTCTATGGCTCGATCGGAACCCTCATCATCATCCAACTTTGGATCTATGTGAACGCCATCGGACTCATCATAGGGTTCGAACTCAACGCGTCGATGGCTCGAGCGAAAAAAGATGTACATTCCGGCTCCTAAATATCTTAACCTATGCACTCAAAATTTCTCAGCCTGAGCATTGGACTAATGCTCAGCCTTTCTGCGCTTGGCCAAACCCCAGACGCGATTCTCGGAACATGGTGGAACGCAGAAAAAGACGGACAAGTTGAAGTCTACAAAGTGGGCGCCGAATACCGCGGCCGCATTGTCTACGTCAAAGTGAACGTCAATCCCGACGGCAGTAGTCCCAAAAAAGACAACCTGAACCCTAATGAAAAGCTCCGCTCGCGTGTTCTGATGGGAACCACCATTTTGACGGGGCTCAAATTTGACGCCGGCGACAAAGAGTGGGCTGAGGGCACGATTTACGACACGAAGTCGGGCAACACCTACTCATGCTACGCCAAACTAAATTCAGACGGCACCCTCTACTTCAAAGGGTACATGATGGGCATGCGCTTCATCGGGCGATCCACGACGTGGACCCGCGTGAAAAAGTAGGCTAACGGCTCCTCAGGTAGGTAAACTCCTCGTAGTGTGCAGAGTGCGCTACGAGCACATAACCATTTGCTGCGAGCGCTTCATGCACCGCCTTAGATGGGATTCCATCAACCCAGCGGTCGTGAAACTCAATGAGAATTTGGTCGATCTCGATTCCGTCTGCAAGAAGTGCAGGAAGGACTTCGTACTCAGCGCCCTCGATGTCAATTTTCAGAACATCCAAGCGAGTATGGCCCAATTGCATCATGAGATCCTTGAGCGTGCTGAGCTGAACCTCGATGGGTCGGGTGAGCGTTGATTGCACTGATGCATTGAGACTTCCGCTCGTCGCTTTCTCGGATTCAGGCAGGTGAAAGGTCGCCGTACCGGTATAGGTTCCGAGTCCGATGGCATGAAAATCCATAAAATCAACATCGGACTGGCGCTCAAACCACCGTTTTGATTTCGGCGTCGGATCAAAGCCATATACGCGGCAACCCCATGCGCGGTGAATGGCGCGGTCAAAGCTGATGTCTTGACCAATACCCACTGAGTAGACCACTGAGTCCTTGCCCTTCGAAGGCGGGATGGCGTAGAAGCCGCCGTAGCTGTTGCCGTACCATGTGGCACGATCGTCGGGATGCACCACAAAATGAGCAACCTCTGAGCGGTCGAGGCTGCGCACGAGTTCTGCATTGCGCGCTCGAGCTGCGCGGTCCTGCTTCGTTGCGGTATACCAGTCCTTAAGTCGTTGAATCATGATGCAGAATAGGGTTTATCCGAAGATCTGAATGCGTTTGCGGATCCAGTTTCCGCCGACAAAGGTGGTCGCAAAATAGAAGACTACCGCAAGGGACCAATCTGACCTCAGAAAGTGATGGCGGGCTTTTGCAAATTCACCAACGGTGTACCAGTACCGACCATAGCTCCCATGCCAGCGGGCACGGGACACTTTGACTTCTGACGGGTAGCGCGCTGCCAACTCATTGAGCGTCTGCATGGCAAATTCAAAATCGCGAGCGCGGTAAGTCGAATTGAGTGAGAGGTTGCTCCCCTCAACGTGCCGAATGAAGAGTGGACGGCACACTTCACGGGTAGCACAACCCTCAGTAACCCTTAAAAGCCAGTCAAAGTCCAATTGGCCGTGGACTTCTTCAAAAAGGACGTGCGCACGATCTGAGCGGAGCAGCAGTCCACCGATGTACATATTCTGACCATTTTTTTGGCGCAGCAAGCGCTGTGCAAAGGCCACATTAGGGGCAAAATCCCGTACCCCATGAGTGCACGAACGAATTTGATCTTGGCCTAACGACGCGTTGCGCAAAATGAACCCAGAACTCATAATTGGCACCCCAATAGCCTGCTGCAGTAGCGCTTCAAGGCGGTCCACGACCCATTCGTCGTCGTGGTCGGCGATTGAAATCCAGTTCCCTTTTGCCTGGCGAAGACCGCAATTCCGGCCCCAATTAGGCCCTCCGGAATTGGTGGTGTTCACCACTGCAGCGATGCCCCGCTCTGCGAGAAGTGCCACTGTCTGGTCGCTTGAACCATCGTCGAAGGCAAGAATTTCAAGTTCAAACTGGGTTCCGAGGCCTTGTTGACCCACTATTGAGTCCACCAACCGTAGAATGGTGCGTTCGGATTGGTAGGTCGTAATTATGACGCTGATGAGCGGAATCGAGTTCATGACGCAAACCGAGCGATGAGGGACGGGACGCGAAGGTCCGGAGCAAAATTCAGTAGTGCATTGGCGACCACAAACAACGCACATTGTGCACCGAGCTCTAATCCGGCAACCGACCAAACGCCCCAGCCGAGACCTGGCAGAAGCCAATGCAGCATGGCTGCGGCACCCACCCACGGAAGGAACCTCCAAAACGTTTGGTCAAAAGCTGATATCTGAAACCACCTCCAAAGCTGGAACATTCTAAAGCTGTTGTAGATGACGGCGGCGGCAAACAGCGACCACGCCATTCCGAGTGCACCCCACTGGGGCACGGCCCACGCGGCAAACCCAACCGAGAGCACAATCATGATGACGTTGGCGTACCAGTCATGGCGAAACTTTTCGCTGGTAAGCAAGACCATACCTGTGGCACCCGTGGCGATGTAGATCATTTGGGTTGCGCCAGCCACCGCGGCAATGATGGGTCCACGGTCTTGATAGGCCGTGGGTAAGAGCGTGTACAAAGCAGGTAGCACCGCGAGAATGAGTGCATACAAAAGAAGGCTCAAGCCCCATTGGTTCCGCGAGCTTCGAAACATGAGCGCTCTAAGCTCCGTACGCTTCCCTTCGGCCCAGTACTGCGCGACAAAGGGGCGAATCGCCTGATTCATGGACTTGGAGGGGACACCAAGTACGATTCCGATTTGAAACGCGATACTGTAGCGCGCCACTTCATCGAGACCAACCCAGCGGCCCAAAAGCAAAATATCCAACTGCCCGAATACCATCTGTGTTGCCAACGACCAAAGCAACCAGAGCGCATACTTCTGGCCCTCTGGCTGGGCCTGAAGCAACCCCAGAGGCTCATGCACCGTGCGGTGGTAGACCAGGACAAGACCCACGGTTAGCACCACATACCACAACGCCAACCCAAAGATCACGACAGACAATTCGGGTTTCCAGATGAGGTACACGACCACCGCCAAGAGCAGGCTCGTTTTCCGTCCAAAATCCTTCACAATTTGGGGCAATGCAATACGACCATTTGCGGTAAACCAACCGAGGTACCACTCGTGCAGGGTGAACGCGGCAGCCATTAGGATCACCGCAAGGGTCGTCGTTAAACCAAGTTCCGTGTCTAGGTTGAACCCATCAAGCCAAGGCCACAGCCAGAGAGTTACAGTTCCGGCCGCCAACGCGGTGAGGGTGAGGATCACCACCCATCCGTAGGTAAAAAACTGGGCACGCTGTACCGCATTCCAACGCGGAACAAACGTAATGACCGTCTGCGGAAGCCCCGCATGCAGCACGAGGCCCAAAATGGTAGCCACAGAAATGATCCAGCGCAAAAGACCGTAGTCCTCAGGGCGGTCGGGAAAGGCCAATGGGAGCAGCCAAAACGCCGTCAATGCAGCGACTCCGACCCCTGCGAGGCCAAAAATGCTTACTAGACTGCTTTGACGGACGACAACACCCAAGGTTCACCAACTTAGTTCAAGTGCAAACTTAGGGGAATTAATCCGCGGAAGCTGAGCCGCAGTGCGAATGTGGTCCATCATTTTGCCGTAAACTTGCGCACTATGAATGACGTTCTTCGAACTGCCAGCCGCTCGTGGCTCTATCCCGTCCTCGCACTAATTGCGTTCAACTTCATCTACTTTGCGCCTGTGGTCTTTCAGGGCAAGCAAATTCCGCAAGACGACATCAAGTTGGGAATTGCCAAGGGCAAAGAAATCGTGGACTACCGGACCGAAAAAGGTGAAGAGCCGCTGTGGACCAACGCCATGTTTAGTGGTATGCCCACCTTTCAGATGTCGACGTTCTACCCGAACAATGTACTTCGCTACATTGAAGTTGGCCTCCAAAAAGTACTCGTGCACGAGTCTGGTGTGTACATTGTCGCTCTGCTCATGCTCGGATTTTTCTTTTTGCTTCGCGGCGAAAAAGTCGACCCATGGTTGAGCGTGGCCGGCGCCGTGGCCTTCGGATTCAGCGCCTTCTTTATCATTTCGCTGGCGGCTGGGCACAACGCCAAGATTCGCACGGCGGCCTATATGGCTCCTTTGGTGCTCGGCGTGCTCCTCACCTACCGCGGCCGCACTGCGCTCGGTTTTTTTGTGGCGGCGTTGGCCACGGGGCTGAGCATCCAATCCAATCACTTTCAGATCACCTACTACACTGCGATTCCAGTGCTGGCTGTTTCGGTAGCATACTTGGTGGCGGCGGTGCGCGAAGGCGTGCTCAAGCAGTGGGTGCTTCGCTCGTTGCTGCTGATCGGCGCGGCGGTGGTCGGAATCGGCCCCAACATCGGCAACCTGTGGTCGACCTATGCGTACACCAAGGCCACGATGCGGGGCGGCCATTCGGACCTCACTCCGATCGCAGACAGCACCGCGGCCCCTGCGGCCAAGGCTGAAGGCCTTGACTTTGACTACGCCATGTCGTGGTCGTACGGCGTGACGGAATCGCTCAACCTGTTCATCCCCAACCTTATGGGTGGCGGAGCCAAGCAGGACTACAGCGACACCAAAACCTACGAAACCCTATCGCGCATCTTTCAGCAGCAAGGTTTGGGCGGCGAACGCCTTCGCGAAACCGTCAACCAGTACAGCGGATCCTTTCTCTACTGGGGCGACCAAAGCCTCGTAAACGGAGCCTACTACCTAGGCGCCGTGGCGGTCTTTCTATTTGTGCTCGGCCTGCTGACCGTGCGCGGAACCACCCGCAACTGGGTTCTGGGCGCACTGCTGGTAAGCCTTGTACTTGCCTGGGGTAAAAATCTTGAGTCGGTCAATCGGGTGCTCTTTGACACCTTGCCGCTGTACAACAAGTTCCGCGTGCCGTCGATGGCCCTCGTGGTCGCCTTTTTGACGGTGCCCTACCTCGGGTTTGTAGGCCTACAGCAGTGGATTTCAGGTGACCTGAGCGCCGACCAAAAGCAGCGCAAGCTTTTGATGGCTGCCGGAATTTCAGGTGGAATCGCACTGCTTGTAGCCCTCATCGGTCCCGCCCTGTTCTCACTTGAAGGTTTGAACGACGCCAACCTCGGCCAGCAGGGGTTTGACCTCGGAATCATCGAAGAGGACCGCGCCAACTTGATGCGCAGTTCCGCTTGGCGCAGCCTTCTTTTTGTGCTCGCTGCCGCAGCGCTGCTCTGGCTTCAGCTCAAGGGCCGTGTCAAGCCTGCCGTGTTTGCAGCCGCACTCGTGGGTCTCGTCGTGGCCGACCAGTGGACTTTTGACCGCGACCAGCTTGGTTCCGACGACTTTGTCAGCGAACGCGAATTCAACGCCGCCTTTGCGCCGACGCCTGCCGACGAGTTCATTCTCAAAGACACTGACCTGCACTACCGTGTCTACAACACGACGTCCGGCCTGACGAGCGACAGCTACACGTCGTACTTCCACAAGAGCATCGGTGGCTACCACGGCGCCAAGCTGGCCCGCTACCAAGACCTGATTGAGCGCCAGCTTTCGCAGGGCAACATCGCCGCCTTTAGCATGCTCAACACCAAGTGGGTCATCATGCAGGACCAACAGACCGGAGTCATGCAGGCCCAGCCCAACATGAGTGCGTGCGGCAACGCATGGTTCCCCGCCGAAATCCGCCAAGTGGCGAACGCCGACGAAGCCATGGCTGCGTTGAGCGGATTTGACCCGATGCAAACGGCCATTGTCGAGCAGGGTGTCGATGCAGAGCGTCTGATGAATTCTCAGGCTCCGGATTCCACGGCACGCATCACGCTCACGGCCTATGACCCGAAGGTGATGACCTACGCGGTTGAAGGGCTCACATCAAATTCCACGGCGGTCTTCTCTGAAATCTTCTATGAGGTTCCCGGTCAGCGCTGGGTGGCTACCGCGGACGGCTTCGAAATCCCTGTGGCCCGCGTGAACTACGTGCTGCGTGCTGCAGTCATCCCGGCGGGTACCAAAGAGGTTGTGTTCCGCTTCGAACCCGAGACCTACACGACCGGAAGCATGCTCGACGGCGGCTTCTCTTTGCTGCTGCTTGCTTCGCTCGGATTCGCCCTTTGGATCGAATTCAAGCGCCGCCGCAGTGCCTAAACGCATCTTAGTCGCCACGTACTACTGGCCGCCTGCGGGTGGTCCAGGCGTGCAGCGCTGGCTCAAGATGGCCCAAGCACTCAAACAGCTCGGCCACGATGTCGAAGTCCTCACGGTCGACCCTGCCTACGCGACCTATCCCCTACGCGACGAAAGCCTTATAGTCGAGGCCGAGGGCATCACGGTTCACTCCACCCGCGCCCGGGACTGGTTTGGCACCTACCAAAAGCTCACCCGCCGCAAGGAGGTACCGTTCAGCGGATTCGCCAATCAGGCTGGCAAGCCGGGCCCCATTCAGCGCGTGTCACGTTGGGTTCGCGGCAACCTGTTCATACCTGACCCGCGCCGTGGCTGGAACCAATACGCCGTCGCCGAGGCGCTGAAGCAGCACACCCTCAAGCCGTACGATTTGGTGGTGACCAGCGGTCCGCCCCACTCAACGCACTTGATCGGGCTCGAGCTGCAGCGCCGTGGACTTCGCTGGTGGGCCGACTTTCGCGACCCATGGACCGACATCTACTACTACCGGATGTTCTATCCGTCGGCTTGGGCCCGACGCCGCGACACCGAACTCGAACACAGTGTGCTCGAGCGTGCCGAACGGGTGCTTACCGTTTCTGACGACCTCAAACGATTGCTGGCAAGCAAATTGAACGGCGATTCCGCCAAGTTTGTGGTGGTTCCGAACGGGTACGATCCGGCAGACTTCGAAGCCAACGCCCAAGTTCCGAACAATCCGGTGCGCACCTTGGTCTACACGGGCACGCTGACGCTCGACTACCCGCTTGAAGCGCTGTACACCGCATTGCGCACCTACTGCCGCGCGCATGGCTCATTAAAGCTAGTTTTTGCCGGACGCCCGGCCCAAGAGGCTAAGGACGCCCTCGAAGCATTGACCTGCGAGCTTCCCTTAAGCGTAGAATTCAAAGGCTACCTGCCGCACGCCGAAAGCGTCGCGCTGCTTCAGGGCGCCGACGCGCTGCTGCTGCTCATTCCCGAGCTGCCCAACAACCGCGGAATCCTTACGGGAAAACTCTTTGAATACCTGGGAAGCGGCCGCCCGATCTGGGGATTTGGCCCCGTCGACGGGGACGCCAACGCCATACTGCGTGAAACCCGCGCAGGAGGTCTCTACGAAGACGCGCAAAAAGCTTTCGAAGCTCTGGCGCAATGGCCCGAGCAGGGCGCAAGCCTCGAAGCCCGCACCCGCTACACCCGCCTCGGCATCGCCGAAGGCTTGGCGGCTTACTTGGACAAGTAGTAGTTCCGCTCGCTGTACAGCTTTCTAAACAGCGGATCGCGCAGTGAATCAATGAAGTAGATGGCCTCGCCGGTCGACTTCATCTGTGGCCCCAGCGTCTTGTTCACGTCAGGGAACTTGTGGAAGCTGAACACCGGAACCTTAATCGCCCAACCGCCCTTCTTGGGGTTGAACCTGAAGTCGGTGACCTTCTTGGTTCCGAGCATCACCTTGGTCGCCGCATTCACATAGGACTCTTGGTAGGCCTTGCAAATGAACGGCACGGTACGTGACGCCCGCGGATTCGCCTCAATGATGAACACGGTATCGTCCTTGATCGCAAACTGGATGTTGATGAGTCCGACGGTTCCGAGCGCACGTGCAATGGTGTGCGTATGGTCGATGATTTGCTGCATCACCAGCTCGCCGAGGTTGAACGGCGGCAAGGTTGCATTGGAATCCCCAGAGTGCACACCACAGGGCTCGATGTGCTCCATGATTCCGATGATATAGACGTTTTCGCCGTCGCAGATGGCATCGGCTTCGGCCTCAATCGCTCCGTCGAGGTAGTGGTCGAGCAGCACGCGGTTGCCGGGGAAGTCCTTGAACAGCTCCACCACGTGAGTCTCGAGCTCGTCGTGGTTGATGACAATCTTCATTCCCTGGCCACCCAAGACGTACGACGGGCGCACCAAGATGGGGTATCCGAGCTTTTCGGCCACCGCCACCGCTTCGTCGGGGCGGGTTATCACGTCGAATCTCGGGTACGGAATTCCGTGCTCGTGAAGCAGCGTTGAGAAGCGTCCGCGATCCTCGGCGAGGTCGAGCGACTGGTAGCTGGTTCCGACGATTGGAATTCCGAATCGGTCGAGCTTTTCGGCCAACTTGAGGGCCGTCTGGCCGCCGAGCTGCACGATGACGCCCACGGGCTTTTCGTGGCGAATGATGTCGTAGATGTGCTCCCAGAATACGGGCTCGAAGTAGAGCTTATCCGCAGTGTCAAAGTCCGTCGAAACCGTTTCAGGGTTGCAGTTGATCATGATGGTCTCGAAGCCCTCCTCTTTGGCCGCCAGCACTCCGTGCACGCAGCTGTAGTCGAACTCGATTCCCTGGCCGATGCGGTTGGGACCGCTGCCAAGTACAATGATCTTTTTGCGGTCACTCGACGGGCTGTCGTTGCGGGCGCTCAGCGCTCCGGGCTTGCCTGAACCGCGCTCAAACGTCGAGTAGTAGTACGGAGTTTGTGCTTGAAACTCCGCGGCACAGGTGTCCACGAGCTTCCAGACGCGCTCGATTCCGAGCTTAACCCGCAGATCGTGCACCTCGCTCTCGAGGCAGCGCACCATGTGGGCAATTTGGCGGTCGGCGAATCCCTTCATCTTGGCCTCGAGCAGCAAATCGCTGGGCAATGAGCCGAGTTGGTGCTGTTCGAGGCGCCGCTGAGTCAGCATGAGGTCTTCGATTTCGCGCAAAAACCACATGTCAATTTTCGTGATGTCGTGAATTTTGCGGAGCGGAATCCCCATCTGCATGGCGTCGTACAAAACAAATACGCGGTCCCAGCTGGCGTGCTCGAGCTTGTGTAGAATCACCTTTTGATCGGTCAGGCCCTTGCCGTCAGCTCCTAACCCATTCCTTCGAATTTCGAGCGACTGGGCCGCCTTATGCAGCGCCTCTTGAAAGCTGCGGCCAATACCCATAACCTCGCCTACGGACTTCATTTGCAGGCCGAGGCGGCGGTCAGCGCCTTCAAACTTGTCAAAATTCCAGCGCGGAATTTTCACGATCACATAGTCAAGCGTCGGCTCAAAGTAGGCCGTCGTGGTCTTGGTGATTTGGTTGTTGAGCTCGTCGAGCGTGTAGCCAATCGCCAGCTTCGCCGCGATTTTGGCAATGGGGTAGCCCGTAGCCTTCGAGGCCAGCGCCGAAGAGCGCGACACCCGAGGATTGATCTCAATCGCGACAATATCCTCCTTCTCGTCAGGGCTCACTGCGAACTGTACGTTGCATCCGCCGGCGAAGTTTCCGATCGAGCGCATCATCTTAATCGCCATGTCGCGCATGCGCTGGTAGGTGGTATCTGAAAGCGTCATTGCCGGAGCCACCGTGATCGAGTCACCCGTGTGGATGCCCATCGGGTCCATGTTCTCAATGGAACAAATGATGATGACGTTGTCGTTGGAATCGCGCAAAAGCTCGAGCTCAAACTCCTTCCAGCCCACTAGGGCCTTGTCGATGATAACCTCGTGGATGGGGCTCGCCTCCAAACCGCGCTGAAGTGCGCTGTCGAACTCTTCTTTGGTCCAAACGAAGCTCGCACCGCTTCCACCCAGCGTGAACGACGCACGTACACACAAGGGGTAGCCAAACTCCTGCGCGATCTCTTTACCCTTGAGGTAGCTCGTTGCGATCTTGGCCGGAGCGTACGGAATTTCAATTTGGTCGAGCAAGTTTTTGAACTTGTCGCGGTCTTCGGTGATGTTGATGGCCTCGATGTCGACACCGATGATTTGCACTCCGTACTGTTCCCAGAGGCCTTGCTTATCAGCCTCAATGCATAGGTTCAAGGCAGTTTGACCACCCATTGTGGGTAGCACGGCATCAATTTTTTGCTCCTTGAGGATCTTCTCGAGGCTCTCGACCTCGAGTGGCAGCAGGTATATGTGGTCGGCCACGACCTCGTCGGTCATGATGGTCGCAGGGTTCGAATTGATAAGCGAAATCTCAATCCCCTCATCGCGTAGCGAACGTGATGCTTGCGAACCCGAATAGTCGAATTCGCATGCTTGGCCGATGACGATGGGACCTGATCCAATCAGGAGTACGTGCTTAATGTCGTGGTTGCGGGGCATTATCTTCAGGAACTTAGTCAAATATCGGTCTCAACCTGCGGCAAACAGCTCGCGCAGGCACAAAAAAAAGGTGCTGCTTGCGCAACACCTTCAATGGGTTTAAATCCAAAAGGCATTAGCCCTTTGGGTTGCTCTCGTCAGACACCGTCAAACGCTTGCGACCGCGTGCGCGGCGAGCTGCCAGTACGCGACGGCCGTTTGCCGAAGCCATGCGCAAGCGGAACCCGTGCTTGTTCACGCGCTTGCGCTTCGAAGGTTGAAATGTGCGTTTCATCGTGTCGTGTTTTTGGGCGACCCACGGCCATGACCGTGATTCGGGTGGCAAATATAGTTCGAATTTTCAATCTACAAGCGGTGTATCTTTGAAAATATGTCGAGCAAATTGAGAATTTGGGTCACCGGAGCCTCTGAAGGTATTGGCCTTGGGCTGCTGCAGCACTACCAAAACCTTGGTTGGCAGACAGTAGGAAGCTCGCGACGCACTCAAGGCCCGGCAGAAGCAGACTACTGGATTCCGGCTGACCTGAGCGATTCTGCCGACCAAATTTCTGCCGTAAACCAGCTCATGACTGAGGTAGGATGGCCCGACCTTGTCGTGCTCAATGCCGGAGTGGGACACTGGGCTACGGCCGACGAATCTGCGCGCAGCGACGCCGAGCGCGTGTTTGCACTGAATTACTGGGCTCCGGTCGAAATCACCCGACTATTGGCCCAACGCGCTGAAGGCCGGGGGCTGCACGTGATTGTGATCTCAAGCATCGCCGCCCGATTCGGACAACAAAAACTCGCGACCTACAGCGCCAGCAAGGCGGCGGTCGCCCTGTGGGCTGAATCCGTAAATGAAGAGTGGCAGGGTTCCGCCCACCGAATCCAATTGATTCTGCCCGGAGTGGTCAGCACCAACATCATGCGCCACAGCATTGGCCGCGACGGGCAGGCTTTAGGCGACCGCGCCGGGGCCCACCGCGGCTGGAGCGTTGAACGCACGGTCCGCGCGATTGAACGCGCCACGCGCAGCGGCAGATTTGCCCATATTTTGGCCAGCCCAGGTGTACGCTTAGCCCTGATTATGCACGACCTTTGTCCGAGTATATTTTACCTGCTTTTGCGCCGCAAACCATGAAGACGATCATCAATCCCAGCGTGCTCGAGCGACTGCCCGAACTCACTGCCCAATTTGCTGCGGGCCAACCCGAGCACGTGGTCCTCGACAACTTTTTAAATGAAGAGGTTGCCAATGCCCTGCACCAGCACTTTCCGTCGGTCGATTCGCTCAAGGTCAAGCGCAAGTCACTCAATGAAAACAAGGTAGAAGACTACCACTTCGAGCGATGGGACCCCATTTTCACCGAGGTCCGCAACGCCATTCGCTCTTCTGAATTCGGAACCTGGATCAGCACCCTGACCGGAATCGACAATCTTCAAACTCCCGACGACGCGTTGGGATCGGGTCTGCACCAGGGCGGCCAAGGCAGCTTTGTCGACGTACATATCGACGTCAACTTTGACCCTAAACTCAAGCTGTGGCGCCGCGTCAACCTATTGATTTACCTCAACCGCCACTGGGACGAGGCCTGGGGCGGACACCTCGAAATCTGGGACCCTCAGATGACCAAGGTGCTTCACCGCGTGGCTCCGATGCACAACCGCGCTATCATCTTTTTGACCGACGAGAATAGTCCGCATGGCTATAAGGCCATCAACATTCCCGAAGGTGAGTCGCGCAAGAGCTTCTACGCCTACTACTTCACCGAGGTCAGCGACGGATTCAAGTACAGCGACTCTAAGTTCATTGCCCGCCCTGACGACAGTTTGGCGCGACGCACGGCAACTTCGGTCAAGGAGTGGACCAAAATCCGCGCGAAGCGTGTGCTGAACGCCCTCGGAGTCAAAATGCTTGACTTCCAAGACAAAAACCGCTTCTAAGGCGGGATGGCGAAGTACACCTACGGCAACAAAACGCCTAAAAAACCCATCTCGTGGGCTGCACTTAAGCAGATGTCACGGATGTACGTCCACGTCAAGCCCTACCGCGGTGAATTTGCGGTTGGTCTTATTATGCTGCTTCTGTCCTCGGGCAGCAACCTGGCGTTCCCTAAATACCTCGGTGAACTCGTCGATGCCGCCCAGACCGACCCTTCGGCCATTGACGGAATCGCCCTGACCTTGGTTGTCATTTTGCTCGCCCAGTCGGTGTTCAGCTTCGGGCGCATCTTCTTTTTTGAGCGGGTGGCCCAGCGGTCGCTCGCATCGCTACGGTCGGCCATGTACAACCATTTGGTGAGCCTTCCGCTGCCGTTTTTTCACGAAAAGCGCATCGGCGAACTCACCAACCGCCTTCAGAGCGACATCGGCGTCCTTCAAGAAACGTTTACCAGTACGTTGGCCGAATTCATTCGCCAAATCGTCATCATTGTGGGCGGAATCGCCCTTCTGGTCTACCAATCCCCCTCGCTGACGGGCTTCATGCTCTTGGTGCTGCCCCTTGTGGTAATTCTCGGCGTGGCCTTCGGAAGCCGAATTCGCAAGTACGCCAAAGACGTACAGACGGCATCTGCAGAATCCAACACCATCGTCGACGAGACCCTGAGCGCCGTGGCCACCGTGAAGGCCTATACGCAAGAGGGCTTCGAGAAAAACCGCTACCGCGGGGCACTTGACCACGTCGCGGCCCTGGGTATTCGCGGCGGAATCTACCGCGGCGCATTCAGTAGTTTCATCATTCTCGGCCTCTTTGGCGCCCTGGTGGCCGTAATCTGGAAGGGCGCGAGCCTTATCGCGAGCGGCGAAATGGCCTCAGGACAGCTCTTTAGCTTTGTCATCTACTCGGGCTTTATCGGCGGATCCGTGGGCGGACTTGCCGACGTGTACAGCCGCCTGCAGCGCGCGATGGGCGCCACCGAAGCCATCATGGCCATGCTCGACGAGCAACCCGAAACGAGCAACCCGCAGCCAGAAACCAGCAACCAGCAGTCAGCAGCTAGCAACCAGCAGCCAGCAGTCACCTTCCGCAACGTACACTTCGCCTACCCCACCCGTCCGGACGTTCCGGTGCTTCAGGGCCTCAACCTCGAAATCCGCGAAGGCCAGCAGTGCGCTCTTGTGGGTTCAAGCGGGGCCGGAAAATCCACGGTAGTGCAGCTTCTGTACCGCTTTCACGACCCGCAGCAGGGCGAACTCCTCGTTCAGGGCCGCGACGCCCGCGACTGGTCCCTCGACGAACTGAGGGGGCGCATGGCCTGGGTCCCGCAAGACGTCGTACTCTTTGGACGCAGCATCCTCGAGAACATTCGCTACAGCCGCCCTGAGGCCAGCGACGAAGAGGTGCGACGGGCCGCCGAAGACGCGAATGCGTGGGAATTCATCGAACGCTTCCCCGAAGGCTGGAACACTCAAGTCGGCGAGCGCGGCGTGCAGCTCAGTGGAGGCCAACGCCAGCGCATCGCCATTGCGCGAGCCATGCTCCGCGACCCCAAACTTCTCGTGCTCGACGAGGCCACCTCATCGCTCGACCCTGAAAGCGAATCGCTGGTTCAAGGCGCTCTCGAAACCCTCATGCGCGGACGCACCTCGCTCGTCATTGCCCACCGACTCAGCACAGTGCGCCACGCCGACGTCATCGCCTTCATTCACGAAGGGCAAATCGCCGAAATGGGTAGCCACGACGAGCTCATGCAGCTCGACGGCGGACGCTACCGCGCCTTTGTACAGAAGCAGTGGAACGGAACCCTAACTTCGCATTAATGCACCGGATTCCGTCCTTTCTTCGCAACAAGTACGTCTTAGCCGGACTGCTTTTTGGTGTGTGGATGCTTTTTTTGGACTCCAACAACCTGCGCATTCAGTGGGAACTGGACCAAGAAGTCCGAGCCCTTGAGGACGGGGTGCGCTACTACCGCAGCGAACTCGAAAAAACCCAAAAGCGCCTTACTGAACTAGAGTCCGACCCCGCGCAGCTCGAAAAATTCGCCCGCGAAACCTACTGGATGCACCGTCCCGGCGAAGAAGTCCTTCTGGTTGAACCCTTGGACCCCGAAGATTCCGACACGTTATGACGCCTGAACTGCCCGAATTGGGGGTTCCAAGTGCGGCAAATCAAACGCTGCCTGACTTTGGACCCGCGGCACCCGCTGACCGAATGGTGACGGTGGATGTGGACGGTTCCGACCCCAATAAAGCCAACAAGGCCGCGCTGGTGGCGCTGATGGATGGCGCGAGCAGCATACTGTTTTGGGTGCACCGCACTGACGACGTAGCCGCGCTGACGGCCGGAATTGACAGCAGCATCGCCCCCGTGCACTTGGTCGGCGACCTCGACCCTGAGGACTTGACCACGCAGCTCCGTGCCGAGACCCAAGGGCTATACAACGTCGACCCTATCGAGCAAAAGGCCCGCAGCGGCAAATGGTTTACGGGGAGCTGGTCGGGTGACCTGACCCGCCTGAAGTGCGCTGAAGAGCAACTACCAAAGGCCATGGGTGCCGTAGTTAGCAACGCCTGCGTTGCGGCGCCGCAGGGGGCCGCAGCACAGTTGGCCTGGGGTCTTGCGAGCCTTGAGGCGGTGAACCCCGCTCCGGGACGCCCCGTCGGCCTCGTACTTCAGGCGACCGACGACTACTTTGAAACGGCCGCAATGGCGCAGGCCGCCCGACTGCTCTGGACACACAACCCCTTGTGGATTGTGGGCCGAGTAGCCGGCAGTACCAGCGAAGACGCAGCCGACCTTGTCGACCGCGGGCTGCAGGCCCAAGCCCTCGCACTCGGAGGGTGCCGCGACCTCTGGATCCAGCCCCTGAACGACAGCCCACAGGCCGCGCGATGGGCGCGCCACCAGGCATTGGTGCTGTACTACGAGAGCGGCCTGTTCCGCCACGAATACCCGCTACGCGGCAGCTACCTGATTGAAGAATGGACGGCACGACTCGCCGAACAAGCCCGCACCCAAGTCCAGCAGTGGACGCAGCGCGGTGGACTCGCTCAGATTCTCGACCACAACCTCGACCCATGGACGTAGTGCGCTTGCCCCACGAGTTTTCTATGCCCGGCGAACCTCCGTTCGTGCGCGGGCCCTATGCGTCGATGTACACCCAGCGGCCGTGGACCATCAGGCAGTACGCCGGATTCAGCACCGCCGAAGCCAGCAACGCATTCTACCGCCGCAACTTGGCGGCGGGCCAAAAGGGCCTGAGCGTCGCCTTTGACTTGGCCACCCACCGCGGCTACGACAGCGACCACCCCCGCGTTCAGGGCGACGTCGGCAAGGCCGGTGTGGCCATCGACAGCGTCGAGGACATGAAGTTGCTGTTTGACGGGATTCCGCTCGGCGAAATGTCGGTGTCGATGACCATGAACGGCGCGGTTTTGCCCATCCTGGCCTTCTACATCGTTGCGGCCGAAGAACAGGGCGTGGCCCCCGAGGCGCTGCAGGGCACCATCCAGAACGACATCCTCAAGGAGTTCATGGTGCGCAACACCTACATCTACCCTCCGGCGCCCAGCCTGCGCATCATTGCCGACATTTTTGGCTATACCAGCCGGCGCATGCCCAAGTTCAACAGCATTTCGATTTCGGGCTACCACATGCACGAGGCGGGGGCTTCGGCCGAAATTGAGCTCGCCTACACGCTGGCCGACGGCCTCGAATACCTACGGACCGGCTTGGCATCGGGTCTTGACATCGACGACTTCGCTCCGCGCCTCAGCTTCTTTTGGGCCATCGGAATGGACTTTGTCACCGAGGTCGCCAAGCTCCGCGCGGGCCGTGCCCTGTGGGACCGAATTGTGGCTTCGTTTGAGCCCAAAAATGTCAAGAGCCGCGCCCTGCGCACGCACTGCCAGACCTCGGGCTGGAGCCTAACCGAGCAGCTGCCCTACAACAACGTCACCCGCACGGCCGTCGAGGCCATGGCGGCGGCCTTGGGCGGAACCCAGTCCCTGCACACCAACGCGCTCGACGAGGCCATTGCCTTGCCCACCGACTACTCGGCGCGCATCGCCCGCGAAACCCAAATCCGCATCCAGCAGCGCACTGGAATCACCCGGTTTGTCGACCCCTTGGGCGGCAGCATCGCCGTCGAGGAGCGGACCGCCGAGCTCATGGATCGCGCGTGGGCCCTGATCCAAGAGGTCGAGGCCTTGGGCGGAATGACCAAGGCCATCGAGGCCGGCCTGCCCAAACTTCGCATCGAAGAAGCCGCGGCTGCGAAGCAGGCGCGGCTGGATTCCGTGCAGGATGTGCTCGTGGGCGTCAACGCCTTCAAAGCCGAAGATGACACCGAACTCGAGATTCTCGAAGTCGACAACCGCGCCGTACTCGCCAGCCAGGTAGATCGCCTCAAGCAAATTCGCGCCCAGCGCGACCCGCAGGCAGTTGCACAAGCACTTGAAGCGCTTGAAACGGCTGCCCGAAGCGGCGAAGGCAACTTGCTCGACCTCAGCGTTGAAGCGGCCCGTGTTCGCGCTACCTTAGGTGAAATCTCTGACGCCCTCGAACGCGCCTTTGGCCGCTACCAAGCCCAACTCAACATGGTCCACGGAGTTTACGCCCGCGAATCCGCCCAAGACGGCCAACTGGCCGAAGTCCGCGCCCTGGCTGACGAATTTGCGGCGCGCTACGGCCGACGTCCGCGCCTGCTCGTCGCCAAAATGGGCCAGGACGGACACGACCGCGGAGCCAAAGTCATCGCCACGGGATTCGCCGACCTCGGCTTTGACATCGACCTCGGCCCCCTCTTTCAGACCCCCGAAGAAGTCGCTCAGCAGGCCGTCGAGAACGACGTGCACTGGGTGGGCGTGAGTTCGCTTGCGGCGGGTCATAAAACGCTGGTTCCGCAGCTCGTTGCAGCGTTATCCGCAATGGGCCGCCCCGACATCCAAGTGGTGGTTGGAGGCGTGATTCCGCGCCAGGACTACGACGCGCTCTTTGAAGCAGGCGCTGTGGCGGTCTTTGGCCCCGGAACCCCCGTGGTCACCTCAGCCCGCGAACTCCTGCAGAAATCCCTAAGCTGACGCGATGAACGGCCCAAGCTGGACTCCCGAAGAATGGGCCGACGGCATTCGCCGCGCCGACCGGGCCTTTCTCGGACGGGCGCTTAGCTTGGTCGAAAGCCAGCTCCCCGCCGACGCCGAACGCGCCGCCGCACTGTTCACGGCACTGGGCGCTGCCCCACAGGGCAGCTTCCGCCTGGGAATCACCGGCAACCCCGGGGCCGGAAAAAGCACGTTGACTGAGGTCATGGGCGTCCGCTGGGCCGATTCCGGCCACAAAGTAGCCGTGCTCGCCGTGGACCCTTCGAGCAGCCTGCACCGCGGAAGCATTTTGGGCGACAAAACCCGCATGGACCAGCTCAGCAAGCACCCGAACGCCTTCATTCGCCCCGTGGCGAGCGGCGGCCAGCTGGGCGGCGTGGCGGCCTCGACGCGCGCGGCCATCCAACTGCTTGAGCACGCCGGCTACACCCGCATCGTCCTCGAAACCGTGGGCGTGGGCCAAAACGAAACCGATGCCGTCCACTACGTCGACGGGCTGCTGCTCGTGGCGCTTCCGAACTCAGGCGACGACGTGCAGGGCATTAAGCGCGGAATCATGGAGCGCGCCGACCTCATCGCCGTCAACAAATGCGACGGTTCGTTTGCCGAAGCGGGCCAGCGGGCCGCACTCCAGTTGCACGAAAGCATGAAGTGGTTCCGTCGCGACGACGGGTGGAACGTGCCCGTCGTTCAAGTGAGTGCCACCGAGCACCGCGGCCTTGACGACCTCGACGAAGCGCTCGACCGCTACGAGCGGTGGGTACGCGGAACCGGATCTTTCGACGCCCGACGCGCCGACCAACGAGCACATGAGTGGGCACAGACTTGGCCTCAATTCGCTGTAGAATGGGCGCTAAAGCACCCAGATGCGGCGGGCGCCTACACTAAGGCCCATGAGGCATTTAGCCAGGGGCAATCTGCATTGGGTGCGCTCCGAAGCGCGTTTAACGCTTAAAATTCGTCAGCAACCTCGGCCTTGAGGTGCTTGAGCGCCGCTTGGGTGGGCAGCTGCTTCATTTCCATGGCCGCGTTGAGCAGCGCACGCGAAAGATCCGCGCCAGTGGCGCCTGGCTCGAGCTGCGCAGAAACCGTGTTCAGCAGCGACACCATGGCCGACTTGGCCGTCACTACGTATTCCCACACTTCATCAGAGATGTAGATCTGCTGGCTGAGGTTGTGCTCAAACTCGTCGCGAATGGCCTTTTGGAGCAGCACCAAGTATTCACCGTTGGTCATACTGCCCGACTTCACGCGGACCAAAAGTGAACTGGGGCTAATGCGCTCCAAAAACAGCGCGAGTCGCTCGTAGGCCTGCAGCCGAAGCGGAAGCGCTTGGCGCTGATTGTGCGCGCGGTATTCGGCCTTTCGGCGCTTGTCTTCGTTGTCAAAATAGTTTGACATCATCAAATACACTGCGATCAAAATGAGCAGTGACGGGAACACTAAGCGAAACGTGTCAAGAAAAACGTCCATGCCCCAAATATCGGGGCGATTCATGCAATATCGTACTTTTGACCCTGTGATTTCTTGCTTATCAGACCGCGTAAATGCAATGGCACTCCCGATGACCATTGCAATGGCCAAAAAAAGCCGCGCCCTTCAAGAACAGGGATTGGATATCATCAGCCTCAGCCTCGGTGAGCCCGATTTTGACACTCCAGACTTAGCCAAAGCCGCCGGGATCCAAGGAATCGAGCAGAATTTTTCGCACTACATGCCCGTTAGTGGGTACAACGACGTGCGCGACGCCGTCTCCCATAAATTTCTGCGCGACAACAACTTGACCTACAGCCGCAACCAAATTGTGGTGAGCACCGGGGCCAAGCAGTCGATTGCCAACTTGCTTATGGCTACAGTGAACCCTGGGGACGAAGTGATCATTCCCGCGCCGTTCTGGGTGAGCTACAACGATCTGACCGAGTTCTGTGGCGGCCGCGTCGTAAGCCCCGTGGCCGGACGCGAGCAGGAGTTCAAGATCACTCCTACCCAACTGCGCGAGGCCCTGAGCTCCAGAACGAAAGTTATGATTTTCAGCAGTCCCAACAATCCGAGCGGGGCCATGTACCGCCAAGACGAGCTTGAGGCCTTAGCCGCGGTCCTGCGCGACTTCCCCCAAGTCGTGGTGGTCGCCGACGAGATTTATGAGTACTTGAGCTATGGCGAGGTGCCGCACTTCAGTTTTGCCCGAATCGAGGGCATGTACGACCGCACGGCCACCGTCAACGGAATGTCCAAGGGTTACGCGATGACCGGATGGCGCCTCGGGTTCATGGGTGCGCCCGAGTGGCTCGCCGAGGCCTGCGACAAGGTCCAGTCTCAGTTTACAAGCGGAGCCAGTAGCATCGCCCAGCGCGCAGCAATGGCGGCACTGCTGGCGGGGCCCGAACCCGTTCAGTACATGGTCGAAGCGTTTAAATCACGCCGCGAGCGGTTCTTGACTGCGCTTCGTTCCGCACACAAACTGCACGTAGACACGCCTCCAGGGGCCTTTTATGCCTACGTCGACGTACGCGCCTACCTCGACGACCGCTACCCGACGTCCAACGACCTGGTCATGTACCTGCTTGAGCATGGTGTGGCGGGCGTTCCGGGCGAAGCTTTCGGAACCCCCGGGTACATTCGCTTTAGCTACGCCGCCAGCCAATCGGACCTCGACCGAGCTGCGGAGCGCATCGCCAACGCCTTGAACGCCCTTTAAATGTCCACGCGGCGTCGCATCACAGTAAACCAGATTCGGGAGCGAATTAACCTTCGGATCTACGACAGCAAATCGTTTGTAACAAAACTGCTTCGCTACCTAAGTGTTCCGCTCTCGCTAACCGCGGTTGTTGCCCTCATTATTTCGTTTGGCTACGAACTTGACCTCGATCAAAAGTTGTGGGTTGACTTCATACTCAAGTCGACAATAGGGTTTTACATTTTCAAATACTTCTCTGAACTTTTCTTTGACTTCAGTCCGCCAGACTATGTACGTCGGACCCGTTTTGAGTTCGTGTTAATGTGCTACATGCTTGCGAACATACTTGCGGTTAACATATTTCATATTGAACTAACCCAAAGCCTCGGAGAATGGCTAGGTATGAAAAGTTTTGCTGACCTATTCATGCTAGTCGTTCAGGGGTACTTCTTGATTTTTGTGGCCCTCGAGCTCGGGAAAGCTAGCCGATTGCTTCCACACCTCAAGCTAAGTCCACCGGCACTCCTTGTCCTGAGCTTCGGATTCATCACGGCATTAGGGGCTACCCTCCTGATGATGCCTGAAATGTCGACCACCTCTGGAGGCTTATCCGCCATGGATGCATTCTTCACCAGTGTGTCGGCGGTTTGTGTTACTGGACTCAGTACCATCGACATTGCGACTGTGCTCACTTTTAAGGGGCAAACTGTATTAATGATTCTCATTCAGTTGGGCGGGTTAAACTTTATCACGTTCGCGTCCATTTTTGCCTTGCTGGCCAATCCTGGGGTTGGCACTCGCTATAAGAGTATGCTGCAGTCCAACTATTCTGTAGACTCGCTCGAATCTAGTGTGCTCCTTACGGGGCAAATTATCCGATTCAGTCTTCTTTTTGAGCTCATATCTGCGATACTTCTCTTTTTCTCATGGGGCCCACGTCACTTCGCAAGTTTTGGGGATCAGGTTTTTCACTCATTGTTTCATTCGGTAAGTGCATTCAACAACGCGGGATTTGCCCTTTATACCGGTGGACTTGCGGATGCTGCACTTGGCACGAATATTCCACTTGGTTTAGTGATTGCATTCACTATCATCTTTGGCGGACTTGGATTCAGTCCGATTTCTGAAGTGTTCAGTGCGCAGTCACGTTCCTACCGCCGTTCTCGGCCGTGGATTCATTATTCAGTGAATACGAAAATCGCCGTGTACGCGGTTTTGATCTTAGTACCCTTCGGGACCTTTGCCTTTTTCTTCCTTGAGCAGTTTAGTGTGCTGCGCGGCATGAGTGTTGGCGTTCAGTGGTACCATTCATTTTTCTCTTCAGTCACCACCCGAACTGCAGGTTTCAATACCATCGATTTTGGCGCTGTCGCACTACCTACGCTGTTGGTTGTGATGATGCTCATGTTTATTGGTGGATCTTCTGGCTCAACTGCCGGCGGGGTCAAGACGAGCACCTTTGTTTTGGTCTTTATGAATGCGATGGCCACAATACGCGGAAAAAAACGGGTTGAGTTGTTTCGGCAGACTATATCTGTAGAACTCCTGAACCTCGCATTGAGCGCGTTTCTTTTCTCGACTTCTGTGATTGCATTGGGAATCTTTGGACTGGCAATTACCGATGGACACTTTGGCCTAGCCCGCATCGCCTTTGAAGAAGTCTCCGCATTCTGTACTGTTGGTCTATCCACCGGAATAACATCACAGTTCAGCGATGCTGGCAAAATCATCCTGATGATCTCGATGCTCATCGGTCGAGTAGGAACCATTACCCTGGCATTTGCGTTGACTAGTAAGCGCAAGGATTCCCAAGATTACCGATACCCCAACGCCAGCGTTCAAGTAGGATAATGAGTCAAGTCAAACCGTACAGCCCCGAAGGCTCCAAAAAGGAGCAAGTCGCCGAAATGTTTAACGCGATTTCGCCCAAGTACGATGCCCTGAACCGCATTCTCTCGGTCGGAATCGACCAAATCTGGCGCCGCAAAACCGTGCGCGAAATCCGCACAACAGGTGCAACCCAAATCCTTGACGTCGCCACCGGAACCGCCGACCTGGCCCTCGCCCTCGCGGACGGAATCCCCGGTTCCCACGTCGTAGGTGTCGACATCTCTGCCGGAATGCTCGACGTGGGCCGTCAAAAAGTCCGCGCCCGCCGCAAAGACGACCGCGTGCGACTCGACCTCGGTGACGGCGAACAGCTCCCCTACGAAGACGCCAGCTTTGGTGCCATCACGGTGGCCTTCGGCGTCCGCAACTTTGAAAACCTCGAACAGGGCCTTCGCGACATGCACCGCGTGCTGCAGCCCGGTGGAACCCTCGCCGTCCTCGAATTCTCGCAGCCCACCTCGTGGCCGTTCCGCCCACTCTACCTGTTCTACTTCAAGAACATCCTTCCGCGCATCGGCCGACTCATCTCTAAAGACGCTTCGGCCTACACCTATCTGCCCGACAGCGTTGAAGCGTTTCCCTACGGCGAAGCCTTCGCCCTCAAACTTCGCGAGGCCGGATTCACCTCGGTGCGCATTCGTCCACTGACGCTCGGAATAGCCAGCTTGTACGTCGCCACAAAATAATCCGCGCCCTGCGCCGTTCTAGCACCATGCGCCCTTGGCTTTTTGCTCTTAGCTTCACCACTTCGGTGCTTGCCGTTGGGCAGACGCCCAACCTTCCGCGCTTTGACCAAAAGCCGCTGCACTTCGGATTCTTTCTCGGAATCAGTCAGCTCGACTTCGCCGTGCAGCACGCCCCCACCTGGCCCGAGGGCATCTACCACGTCGTGCCCCAAGCCAGCCCCGGTTACCTCGTAGGAATCGTCACCGACGTACGCCTCAGCCAATACCTCAACCTGCGCGTCAACCCGACCTACATCGCCGGCGAACGCACGCTCTTGATCGACGGGGTCGACCGCGCCACCGGACTACGTGGCTGGACCACCCGCCGGGTCGAATCATCACTCGTACGCCTACCCATCGAATTGAAATGGAAGTCCGAGCGCATCGGCAACCATCGCTGGTTCGTCCTGGGCGGCCTGCACACCACCTACGACCTCGGAAGCAAAGCCAAAGTCGTCGACGACCGCCTCTTCAAGCTTCAGCCCATCGACTACGGCTTTGACCTCGCCCTCGGAACCGACCTCTACTTTGAATTCTTCAAACTTTCGCCCCAGCTCCGCTGGAGCTTCGGCCTCGGCAACCTCGGCGTCCCTGACGGAACCAAACTCTCGGAATCGATCCCAGTAGTCCGGCACCGCAGCCGCGACTACGTGTTCACCTTCGAGTAGCAAGATTGGCGAGGTTGGCTCGTTGGCTGATCACTGCCTGGCTAAAATCACAAAATGTTGAAAATTATCCACATGCCACTTTTGGCGCGGGACAAAAAAAGTAAAATCCGGTTATAACCGAACCCGCCCTTCGCGCCTGCGGCGCTTAGGGCGATGGCGCTCAGTGCGTTCGGCACTCCGCGCTAAAGCCCTTTGGTGCTGCGTCGTAGCAACTAGCAACTAGTTACCAACGAGTAACCAGTAACCAACGGGCAACCAGCAACTAGTTGCCAATGACTATTGACCAACGAGCCAACCTCGCCAACGAGCCAACCTCGCCAACGAGCCAACGAGCCAACCTCGCCAACATCGCCAGCTACCGGTGCGCCTCGTACAGCAGCATCGCCGCAGCCGTGGCTACATTGAGGCTTTCGGTGCGGCTTGAGGGCGCGCGGTCGATGGTGGCGATGGCGGTGGCGGCGTCGCGCCAGGCTTGGGATGGACCTTGGCCTTCGTTCGAGACCACAAGGGCCACGTTGGGAGACCAGTTCACTTGACTGGGAGGGGTTCCGTCCAAGTCCGCGACCACGATGGGGCGGCCTTCGGACTGCAAGAGGGTGATGGCCTCGGATTCGGTGGCGTAGCGCACGGGGACGCGGGCGAGAGAGCCCATGCTGGCTTGCACGGTTTTCGGGTTGCCGAAGTCGACGGTTCCGGTGGTGTGCAGAATGTAGGCGACGCCGAACCAGTCGGCCATGCGCAAGAGGGTTCCGGCATTGCCCGGATCCTGTACGCGGTCGAGCACGAGCACGCGGCCGTCGGGGCGCGGGTCGAGGTCGTCCCACGCAAACACGGCGAGCGAATCGGGCGGAGTGTCAAGCGACGACACTTCGCGCAGGTCGCGCGCCGTGACTTCGAGGCAGTCGGGACCCAGTGAGGCGCCGGTGGTGGCCAAAAGAAGGGGCTTCCATCCGCTGGTGATGAATTCTGCGATGGCCTTGCGGCCTTCGACGACGAGTGCGCCGTGCTTTTCGCGGCCTTTGCGGTGCTGCAGCTCGCGCAGCCATTTGCGTTGTGGGTTGGTCCAGGGCATAAGACCCCGAAGGTACGCACTACCTTTGGGGGCATGATTGCTCCCTCTATCCTTTCGGCCGATTTCGCCAACCTCGAGCGCGACGTGCGCATGCTCAACGCTTCAGACGCTGCGTGGATTCACGTGGATATTATGGACGGAGTCTTTGTTCCGAATTTGAGTTTCGGATTGCCCGTGACTGAGGCCATCAAGCGCCATGCTGAAAAACCCTTGGACGTGCACCTGATGATCGTGCAGCCTGAGCGCTACCTCGAGGACTTCAAAAAGGCCGGAGCCGACGTACTTACCGTGCACTACGAGGCGAGCACGCACCTGCACCGCAGCCTGCAGCAGATCCGCGCGCTGGGAATGAAGGCGGGCGTAGCCCTGAATCCGCACACCCCCGTCGATCTGTTGGCCGACGTGCTGGGCGATTTGGACCTCGTGTGCTTGATGAGCGTAAACCCAGGGTTTGGCGGCCAAGCCTTTATTCCGCAAACGTTTAAAAAGGTAGAACGACTGCGCCGCATGATTGACGACGCGGGCACCGCGACCCTCATCGAAATTGACGGTGGCGTAGGATTGCAGAATGCTTCGGACCTCAAAAAAGCCGGCGCCAACGTGCTCGTGGCGGGCAATGCCGTCTTTAAGGCGAACGACCCCGTGGCCACCATCCGCCAACTCAATGAGGCATAAGGGATTAATCATCCTGGCGGCAGCCCTAGCCGCATCGTGCAACCCTCAGCGATGGCTGCCCGAGGGGCAGACTTGGATTCGCCGAATCGAACTCACTGAGGGAGCGCAGGTTCGCAGCGACGACAAGTACCTCGAACTCATTCAAATACAGACCAATACCAATGTATTGGGCAGCTACCCCTACGTGGCGCTGTACCAGCGCGGGGCGCGCAAGCCCACCACCCGACGCGGTCGCTGGCTGCAAAACATTGGGGAGGCTCCGGCCCTGCTTGACACGACCAAAGTGGCCGAAACCGTCATGCAGCTCGAGCGCAAGCTGCGCCAAGAGGGCTACTTTTTTGCCAAGGTGGGCCACGAGGTGGTTCAGGGTCCGCGCGGAACCACCCTCAAATTCGATCTGCAGCGGGGCAAGGCGACCCGTTTGGGGACGGTGGTTCCTGAGGTTTATGCCCCAGCGATTGAGGACCAGATGACCACGTTGCGCATGGGGTCGCTGCTGGTTCCGGGAATGCGGCTTTCGCGCGACATGCTCGAGTCCGAGCGCAAGCGCATCGCAGATTTTTTGAAAGAGCACGGATTTTTTACCATCGGCCCCGAAGCCGTCGGTTTTGACCTTGACACGCTCGGCCACCCCTACCGCGCGGACGGCTACTGGCTCATTCACAACTGGGTGCGCGACGGTGAATTTGGCCCGCAGGAATTGCCGCACAAGCCCTGGTACTTTGGGCGCGTAACCGTGGCGGACTCGCTCAACTACGGCCTCAACGCGCGCGGAATTCGCCGCCTTCACCTGCTTGAGTCGGGCGACCTCTACCGGGCGTCGACGGTGACTCAAAGCCAGGAATGGCTCCGCCGGCTGGATGCCTACCAAAACCAGCAGTGGCGGCTGAGCCCGAGGGGCGACAGCTTAGACGCGGAACTGGTGCTCAAACCGGCACCGCGCGTGGGGTTGCTGTGGGAGACCGAGGGCACCAACACTTCAGGCATTTACGGACTGCAAACCGCCATCGAAGTGCGCGACCGCAACCCCTTTGGGGGCCTCGAAGCACTGAGCGGAAAAGTGGCGGGCGGACTCGGCGTGGCCGTAGGCGACACCAGCTCGCTCTTTCGCACCTACTTTCTTGAATTGGGCGTGCAGCTTGAGGTTCCGGACCTCATCGGGCTGCCCAAGGTGCGCCGAAACCAAGCGCGCAGCAGCGCAAACTTCACCCTCGGACGCCAGTACCGCCGCGAGTTTGACCGTTTGGCGGTCAGCGGTGAGCTGCACTACCACTGGGAGGCTCCCAACCGAATGACCTGGGACCTCAAACCTTTGTACGCCACCTACGTAGACTTGCGCGGGATCGATTCGACCTTTTATGCGGCGCTGGCGAGCAAGTCGGGCTTTCAAGACATCCTGATTTTAGGGCCCCGCATGTCGCTGAAGCGCCCCACCCTATCTGAAGGTCGCTGGTCACGCCGAAGTGAGTGGTCCTTTGAAACGTCCGGAATTCTCACCGATCTCGGAATGCTCGCCACCAAGTCCGCACGAGACCAACCCTTTACCTTGGCCAACGTGCCCTACGCGCACTACCTGCGGGCCGAGGCCGACTACCGATGGCGCTTTCGCGGACGCCAACGGCGAGAAGGCGCCATGCGCGTCCAAGCCGGATACCTGCATGCACTGGCCAACAGCCCGGGGCTTCCGCCGTTTGAGCGTGCGTTTTACGCGGGCGGGTCAAACGACCTGAGGTCCTGGATCAACTTTCGCATCGGTCCGGGCGCCCTACCCAAGGCCGTCTTTGACACGGCGGGGATTTTGGGATCCGGATCCATTAAACTTCTCGGCCAAGCCGAGTGGCGCTTTCCAATCGCTGGTTCCACCTTTGGAGCGGTTTTTCTCGACGCCGGTAACGTCTGGTTGACTTCGGCGAATGCCGCCACTGCCCAGTGGGATCTGCTCGACAACCCAGAACTGCGCGAAGCGGTGTCGTTCAACCTGCTGCGCATGCCGCGTCAAACCGCCCTCGGAATGGGTTTTGGGCTACGCTATGACTTTGACTTTTTCATTGCTCGGGCCGACTGGGGCCTTCAGGTTTACGACCCCCGTCGACTCGCCACGGGCGATGCGTGGTGGCGCCCATCTGAGGGAATCCGCCGAAGCGCGCTGCAAATCGCAATTGGACTCCCGTTTTAAGCGTTTAATTGCCTTAACCTGTGGGTAACTTCCCATCCAAAGCATGGGCGGGGCAGAAATTTTTCCCTAGGTTTGCAGCTCATCCATTTTAAAGCGTTTTTATGGCCTCCGACCGTATCGTTAGCCTGCTCGGCGATCAAGCCGACTACTTGCTCAAGCACACGTGCACCAAAGTCCGCAAAGAAGACCTGCACCTGCCCTCGCCCAAGTTTGTCGACGACTACTTCATCTCGAGCAACCGCAACAATCCCACCCTTCGCGCCCTTCAGTCGCTGTACGGAACCGGTCGCTTGGGCAACTCAGGCTACCTCAGCATCCTACCGGTAGACCAAGGCGTCGAGCACAGCGCCGGAGCCAGCTTCGCCCCCAACCCGATCTACTTTGATCCCGAGAACATTATTAAACTCGCCATCGAAGCCGACTGCAACGCCGTAGCCTCAACCTTTGGCGGCCTCGCGATGCTGAGCCGCAAGTACGCCCACAAGATTCCGTTCATGGTTAAAATCAACCACAACGAGTTCTTGTCGATGCCCAACCAGTACGACCAAACGATGTACGGAAGCGTGGAAGACGCTTGGAACATGGGCGCCGTAGCCATCGGAGCCACCGTGTACTTTGGCGCCGAAGAGTCGCGCCGCCAGCTGCTCGAGGTCGCAGAGGCCTTTGAGCGCGCCCGCGAGCTCGGCATGGCCACCGTACTGTGGACCTACACCCGCAACAGCGGATTCAAGCAAGACGGCGTGGACTACCACACCTCAGCGGACCTTACGGGCCAGGCCATCCACTTGGGCGTGACCATTCAGGCAGACATTATTAAGCAGAAGCTCCCCACCAACAACGGCGGATACAACGCGACCAAGCACGGCAAGACCCACCCCAAAGTCTACACCGACCTCAGCAGCGACCACCCCATTGACCTCACGCGCTACCAAGTGCTCAACAGCTACGCAGGCCGCGTGGGCGTGATCAACTCGGGCGGAGAGTCCAAAGGTGCCAGCGACCTCAGCGAGGCTGTAGCAACTGCGGTCATCAACAAGCGCGCAGGTGGACAAGGCCTCATCTTGGGCCGCAAGGCGTTTCAGCGTCCGATGAACGAGGGCGTTGAACTGCTCCGCACCATTCAGGACGTCTACTTGGACGACTCGATCACGATCGCCTAATCTGCGCCTTATGTCAGAATGGTTTCACCGCAAAGGGGAGTCGATTACGACTCCGACCGAAGAAAAAAAAGACAGCCCCGACGGCTTGTGGCACCTGTGCCCCAAGTGCAAGGTGATGGTCGACATTGACGAACACGAAGCGAAGCTTTGGGTCTGCGGCAACTGCGGCCACCACAACGGCATCGACGCGGCAGAGTACTTCAGCTTTCTCTTTGACGGGGGGCAGTACACTGAGCTAGACGCCAACTTGGTTTCGGCGGACCCGCTGAATTTTGTCGACACCAAAGCCTACAGCGACCGCCTCAAGGCCACCCGCGCCAAGACGGGCTTGACCGACGCACTCACCAGCGGAACCGGCAACCTCGACGGAATGCCCGTAACCATTGCGGCCATGAACTTCAAGTTCATTGGCGGATCAATGGGGTCAGTGGTTGGCGAAAAGATTGCGCGCGCAATCGACCACGCCCGCCTGAATAAGCAGCCCTTTATCATGATCAGCAAATCGGGCGGCGCCCGCATGATGGAGGCAGCCTACTCACTGATGCAGATGGCCAAGACTTCGGCCAAGTTGGCGCAGCTCGACGACGCGGGGCTTCCCTACGTTTCGGTGCTCACTGACCCGACCACTGGCGGTGTCACGGCCTCGTTTGCGATGCTCGGCGACATTCACATTGCGGAACCCGGCGCCCTCATCGGTTTTGCCGGTCCGCGCGTGGTCAAAGAGACGATTGGCAAGGACCTTCCCGAAGGATTTCAGACTTCTGAATTCTTACTCGAGCACGGATTTGTCGACCAAATTTCGGAGCGCCGCAACCTCAAGCAGTCCATTGCAATGTGGCTGCGCGCAGTGCGCAACGAAGCTCCGGCCGAGGCCTAGCGTCGGGCGCGTCGGTATTTTTTGTATCTTTGCAGTCCTCGAACGTCGAGGAACTTTACAGCACAAACATCGAAATCGATTAAGGCATGTACCTAAATTCTGAAAAGAAGCGCGAAATCTTCGCCACACACGGCAAATCTTCTGAAGATACCGGAACGGCTGAAGGCCAAATCGCACTATTTACCTATCGTATCAACCACCTTACGGAGCACTTGAAGAAGAACCGTAAGGATTTTAACACCGAGCGTTCACTTGTACGCTTGGTCGGCAAGCGCCGTAGCCTTCTGGACTACTTGCATAGCACTGAGATTAACCGCTACCGTGCGATTGTCGAAAAACTCGGCCTCCGTAAGTAAGGTCGTTTTCGAACGATTTATACGCAAAGGCAATCCCCAAAAGGGTTGCCTTTTGCTGTTCCTAAACGAGGCCCCATTAATTCGCAATTGAGAAGATGAAAGCTCCCCTACCCGTGATCCAAGAGATCGCACTCCCCGATGGTCGTACCATCACTATTGAAACGGGCCGCATGGCCCGCCAGGCCGACGGATCGGTCCTGGTTCGCTGCGGCGGAACCGCCCTTTTGGCAACCGTCGTTTCAGCACCTGAAGCCCGCGAAGGTGTGGACTTCATGCCGCTGACCGTGGAATACAAAGAAAAATTCGCATCAGCCGGACGTGTTCCAGGTGGATTTTTGAAGCGCGAAGGCCGCCCAAGCGACCGCGAGATTCTCGTGGCCCGTCTGGTCGACCGCGTACTTCGCCCCCTCTTTCCTGAGGACTACCACGCTGAGACCCAAGTCATCATCACCTTGCTGTCGTTTGACCAAGATGTTGCTGCCGACAGTCTTGCTGGCCTTGCTGCCTCTGCCGCTCTTGCGGTGAGCGATGTTCCGTTCAACGGACCCATTTCAGAAGTTCGCGTTGCACGCGTTGCAGGCGAATTCATCATCAACCCAAGCCCTGCACAAATCGACGAGGCCGACATCGAAATGATGATTGGTGCTTCAGCTGACAGCGTAGTGATGGTTGAGGGTGAAATGAACGAAGTGTCTGAAGCAGAAATGCTTGAGGCCATTCGCGTCGCCCACGAAGCGATCAAAGTTCAGGTTGCTGCACAGCTTGCCCTCGCCGCTCAGGTCGAAGGCGCAAACCCCAAGCGCACCTACAGCCACGAGACCCACAACGCCGACCTCAAGAAGCGCGTATGGGACGCCACCTACGCAGGTGCATTCGAAGTTGCCGGCCGCAAGCTGACCAACAAAACCGAGCGCAGCGCCGCATTCAAAGAGGTATACACGGCCTTTGCCGCGACCTTGACTGAAGAAGAGTTGGCACAGCACGGTTCACTCGCCAAGGTGTACTACCACGAGGTAGAGTACCACGCGATGCGCAACCAAATTCTTGAAAACGGAACCCGCCTCGACGGCCGCAGCACTACCGAAATCCGCCCCATTTGGTGCGAGACTGATGTGCTTCCTGGCCCGCACGGTTGTGCTCTGTTCACGCGCGGCGAAACGCAGTCGTTCACGACCGTTACCCTAGGTACGGCCCTGGACAGCAACCGCATCGACGCTGCCACCTACATGGGCGACGAGCGCTTCTACCTGCACTACAACTTCCCGCCGTTCTCAACGGGTGAAGCGCGTATGCTGCGCGGAACCAGCCGCCGTGAAATCGGCCACGGTAACCTCGCTCAGCGCGCCTTGAAAATGATGATTCCGGCCGAAAATGCCTACACCATTCGCGTGGTTTCTGACATTCTCGAGTCAAATGGATCAAGCTCAATGGCTACGGTATGTGCCGGAACCCTCGCCCTTATGGACGCAGGTATTCCCATCACCCGTCCGGTGAGCGGAATCGCAATGGGCCTCATCACCAACCCCGAAACGGGCAAGTTCGCCGTACTGAGCGACATCTTGGGTGACGAAGACCACCTCGGCGACATGGACTTCAAGGTAACAGGTACTGCCAACGGCATCACCGCGTGCCAGATGGACATCAAAATTCAAGGCCTCAGCTTCGAAATCATGGAGCAAGCCCTGAATCAAGCCCGCGAAGGCCGTGCGCACATCCTCGGCAAAATGCTTGAGGCTATGCCAAACGTTCGCGTTGAGTTGAAGCCCCACGCTCCTAAAATGGTGCGTCTTGAAATTCCAAAGAACTTCATTGGCGGTGTCATCGGACCCGGCGGTAAAGTCATTCAAGGCATTCAAGCTGAGACCGGAACCACCATCACCATCGAAGAGGTGGGCGACGTGGGCCGCGTAGAAATCAGCGGTATCGACCCAGTAGGTATGAAGCGCGCCGAAGAAATCGTTCGCGGAATCTGCTTCATCCCTGAGGTTGACAAAGTGTACGAAGGCGTCGTTCGCGGCGTACAGACCTTTGGTGTGTTCGTTGAAATCGGCCGCGGAACCGAAGGCCTGCTCCACGTTTCAGAAATGGACTGGAAGCGCGTCGAGAACCCCGGCGACCTCTACCAAGAGGGCGACCGCGTTCAGGTGAAGCTGTTGAGCATTGACGACAAGGGCAAGCTCCGCTTGTCGCGCAAGGCGCTGCTTGAGAAGCCCGAAGGCTACGTCGAGCGCGAAGAGCGTCCACGTGAGGAGCGCGGACCCCGCGAGCCCCGCGGCGACCGTGGAGACCGTGGTGGCCGTGAAGGTGGCCGCGACCGCGGACCCCGCAGCCAGCGCCCAGCCCGCGAAGAGCGTGCTGAGGGTGGCGAAGGTGAGCAAGCCAGCCCGGTAGAGGGCGGCGAAGCACGTGAAGACCGTCCACGCAGCGAGCGCAGCCGTCCCCGTGGCGAGCAGCGCGAAGAGCGCGGTGAGCGTCCGGCCCGCGAGGACCGTGGCGAGCGCCCTGTTCGCGAGGAGCGCACTGAGCGTCCTGCCCGTGAAGATCGCCCCCGTGGCGAAGGTGGCAACCGCAACGGCGGCAACCGCAATGGTGGAGCCCCCCGTGGCGAAGGCAACCGCAGTGAAGGTCCCCGCAACAGCGGTGGTCAAAACCGCGGTGGCAAGCGCCCAGGTGGAGCCAACCGTGTAAAGCGCAATGAGGCTCCGAAAGAGCCAGAACGCAAAGGCTTCTTTAGCTCGCTGTTTGGCAGCCGCAATAAGTAAGCATTTGATTTATTCGTTTAATTTTAGCGATCTAAGTATCCGCCCATGCGTCAGTTAAAGATTACCAAGCAGGTTACCAACCGCGAAACCGCTTCGCTGGACAAGTACCTGCAAGAGATTGGTAAGGTCGAGCTGATTACCGCCGACGAGGAGGTAGAGCTCGCCCAGCGAATCAAAGCCGGCGACCAGCGCGCCCTTGAGAAGTTGACTAAGGCCAACCTGCGATTCGTCGTTTCGGTAGCCAAACAGTACCAAAACCAGGGGTTGACGCTTCCGGATTTGATCAACGAGGGCAACCTGGGATTGATTAAGGCTGCGCAGCGTTTTGACGAGACGCGCGGTTTTAAGTTCATCTCGTACGCCGTTTGGTGGATTCGCCAGTCGATTTTGCAGGCCTTGGCCGAGCAGAGCCGCATTGTGCGCCTTCCGCTGAACAAGATTGGATCGATCAACAAAATCAACAAGGCCTATGCGTCGCTCGAGCAGCAGCACGAGCGTCCGCCGAGTGCCGAAGAGATTGCCACGAAGCTCGAAATGAGCGAAATGGACGTAAAGGAGTCGCTGCGCAACAGCGGCCGCCACGTGTCCATGGATGCTCCGCTGGTTGAGGGTGAAGACAGCAACTTGTACGACGTACTGAATTCAGACGACAGTCCGAATCCTGACGACGACTTGATGGTGGACTCGCTCCGTACCGAGATCGAGCGTTCGCTTGCGACCTTGACGCCCCGCGAGGGCGACGTGATTCGCCTGTACTTTGGGCTCAACGGCCAACACCCGTTGACACTCGAAGAGATTGGCGAAAAGTTTGACCTGACCCGCGAACGCGTGCGCCAGATCAAAGAGAAGGCGATTCGCCGACTCAAGCACACCTCGCGCAGCAAGATTCTCAAGACCTACTTGGGTTAATTCGGGGGCGGCGTACCTTCGCAAGTATGCGCCGTACCCTGTTTCGTTTACTAACCGCATTAGCCCTGGCTGGTGCGGTTTTTTCGTGTTCGCCCGCCCAGAAAGCTCTGCGCCGCAGCGCTAAGCTCGAAGAATCGGGCCTGTCGTACGAGGCCACGCTTTCGGCCCTTGATGCCCTCGAAGCCAAGCGCAGCAACGTCAACGCCGCCGCCGAGGTGAAGCGGCTAGGTACCCGCGAGGTGGCCCGCCAAGTGGCTGAGTTCCGCGCCCTCAACGCCGCCGGCGAAACGGTCGGTGCCCTCGACGCCTACGTGCGCGCTAAAGACCTTGAGGACCGCGCCAACCGCGCCGGGGTGCTCCTCACCGGCACCGCCGAAGCCGCCAGCGAGTACGCGAATGCCCGCGCCGGCCACGTGGCCAAGCTGCGCCGCGAAGGGGCCTCTGCCCTCGCCGCCCAGGATTACGCCGGAGCCGAGCGATTGCTCGCCCAAGCGCTGAAGTACGATCCCGACAACGAGGTGCTGCGCGGCGAGTGGCGCGAAGCCGTGGCCACACCCATGTATCAGGAGGGCATTCGCCGCCTTCAAAACCGCATGTGGCGCGGGGCCCACGACCAGTTCGGGGCGATGGAGGCCAAAATTGGGGTTCCGTACCGCGACAGCCGGGCCCTCATGGATTCGGCCGTGGCCGCCGGCCGGGTGACCGTCGGACTGCGCGACGTCATTGCCCCCACTCGCCAAGAGATGGACCTCGCCGTGGGGCTGAGGGGCGAGCTGTTCAGCCAGGTGCGCGCGCTCAACGATCCGTTCATTGAGTGGGTCGATTGGTCTGAGCAAGCACGTTTTGCGGCCACGACACAGCCAGACTACGTGATTGAGCTTGAGATGACGGACTGGACTGAGGTTCCGGGCACCATGACCCGATACGAGCGCCAGGGCTACCGCCGCGAGACCTACGACGTCAAGCAGCCCGACGGCACGACCAAAAAAGAGGAGCGATTCATCAAGGTGCTCTACTACGACGTCGACTACCGGGTCTTTGTGCGCGGAGCCCTCAATGCCAAACTCGTGCAGGGCAACCGCATTTTAAGCCAGCGCGAAGTCTCAGAGCAGATGGAGCGCATCATCGCCAGCGCGGAATACAGCGGCGACGCCAGCAACCTCTACCCAGGTCAGTGGTCGAGCATTCAAGAAGACAAGCCGGGCGACCGCGTCAACCGCGGCTCGAAGTCGTCGCTCGACGGGCGCTTTCGCACGCGCTTTGACCCGTCGGTGGTTCCGACGATGCGCGACCAGGTGCGCGCTGCCCTCGCCGCCAAGGCTGCCCGCGAGCTTCGGGCCGCGATCGCCGACCCGAGCTTCATGCCTTAACCCGCAGCTAGCAACTGGTAACTTGCTGAAGCGCCGAAGGCGCGACAGAACACTCTTGCATATTTTGCGTAAAAAGGACACTAAGGTTGCACGGTTAGCCCATTTGTTTTCGTTAGCTTAGGCCAACCTAAACGCATCTTAATGTCTTCACTTCGCGCGATTTGGCGCTTATCCGCGGCCTGCTGGCTCTTTGCGGTGCTGGCGCTTAGCTTGCCCCTGATTCGCCTGGTAGGCGGTCCGCGGCGGGCCCACCGCTTCTTTTTGGGCTGGATCGGGGCGATGCACCGCACCCTGAACCTCAAAGTGGAACGCATCGGCGAACTGCCCGATGAACCCAGCATTCTTCTGGGTAACCACCCCTCGTACCTCGACATCTTTTTGTGCTACGACCGTCGCCCTACGGCGATTGTGGCGGCACGTGAATTCAAATGGTTTCCGTTTGTGGGTTGGGCCGCTCAAGCGATCGGCACCGTCTGGGTTCACCGCAAATGCCCTGAGTCGCGCAAACAAATTGTTCCGTGCATCATTGACGCCGTAAAGGCGCAGCGCAGCGCATTTCTTTTTCCTGAGGGACGCACGACCGACGGGGTGCTTCCGAGCACCGTGCGCGTGGGCATGTTCAAGGCGGCCGCCGAGGCGGGCGTTCCGGTGACCTATGTCGGAATCCGCTACGGCAACCGTAAAGCCGCCTACTTTCACGACCTCAAGGGCGGATTCGTTCCGCACCTTTTGAGGCATTTGTGGTCGCTGCTGTGCGAGCCCCAGATTGAGGTTTCGCTTCGCTACAGCCGTCCGCAGCGCTTGACCTGCCCTGAGCGCGGAATGCGGAGGTTTGAAAACTTCGTGCGGTGGCACCTGCGCCGCGACGTACCTTTGCAGCCTGCGCACGCAGTTTATCGGGGCTGACCGGTTTTGACAGCAAGCCGAGGCGGTGTGTAAGCATGCCGAGCTATCCTGATGTCGCTCGTAAATCGATGCAGGGAACAACAACAGGCGAGTACAACTACGCTCTTGCCGCCTAATCATCCGATAGGAGATTTGGCTTGTTTCGCACAAGGTGCGAAAGCAGGACATCCCTCGAAATCCCGGTCCTGCGGAGTTCGATCAAGGGGTGCCGTAAATGCGGGAACCGGAAGCCACCGGCCACTGAGGGCTTCTTAAATTTTAGTGGCTAAGCTTAAGGTAGGGTGTGGCTCCCCGGCCTTCGGTCGAAAAGTAATGATCCACTAAGCATGTAGAAAGCGCATGGTTTCCTTGTTTGGACGTGGGTTCAAATCCCACCAGCTCCACACGATGATCCGAGTGACCAAAGAAGCACCCTTCGGGGTGCTTTTTTTGTTTCAGGAGAATTGCTGAACATGAACCGAACCTACAGAACTACTGTAGGTGGCTGCTGGAAATGCCAGTAATTCCAAATTGCTGAATTACCGCGTTGTTCTTTTGTATGATTTAACTGAATTTAATCCCATATATAACGGAACCGCGGGTTCGAATCCCTCAGACTCCGGGGGTGTTTTCCCCAAAAAATCAAAAATTATCCTTTTCATTGTTTTCGAATTACGGGGGGAATACAATACAATTCTATCATGCTCTCTCGATTAGTACAAAGATTTCACAGAAACCAAATTTTGTTCGGACAGATATAGCATTTGAAATGCAATCGACAAATCGAGTTGTATCAATTCATTGAATAAACATACGAAAAAAAACCTCACAAGCATGATGTATTTCTATCACGCTTGTGCCATTTAGCCAAAGTATCTTCCTCGATTTCCAATCTAATGACAAAGTGCTCAGCGTCTAAAACAAACCAATTTTATATTATTTTAAAAAGGTAAAAACTCACAATTACTGCAATTTAATTGATGGTTGGTATAACGTTAGTCCCAATAATTTTTACTATTTTGATAGAGTCTATTTCGGCAAGCCGACGTCAATTGCGCAATTAACATTATCGGTATTCCCGTAATTCAATCAAACTATGAAAAACTCATTGTTACTTTTTTTGCTGCTAAGTCAGGCTGTTTTATCGGCCCAAGTAGTACCCATAGGCAACCTCGGCGTAGGCATTACCTCTGACGGGAGCCTTTTTAGAAGTTCATCGAACCAGATGCTGCTCGAAGCCCCCTTTAGTTCTGGCCTCACGACCATCTATG
>ENA-OUVC01000012-OUVC01000012.1-marine-metagenome-genome-assembly--contig:-NODE-12-length-137523-cov-4.804025_pt1 | contig 137523 bp, 127 predicted proteins | sample MGYA00248622_ERZ508571 | MGnify/ENA primary metagenome ERZ508571 (study PRJEB26236, sample SAMN06267175) | marine metagenome | isolation source: Columbia River Estuary | place: USA:Columbia River... | reverse complement strand
GGCAGGAGAAGATTGGAATCAGATTCTCATGAAGGCTGAACATTCTATGGTCGCATCGGTGACCCGAGGTCTGGCTGATTTGGCGATGGCCCAAACCCGAATTGCGGTTCGGGCAGTGCGCCGTTCCGCTCCGAGTCCATTGGGCACCTATGCCTACACGCTGGAATTCAGCGCGAACCCGGGCCAAGAGCTTCAGGAGCTCGCTAAAGTGGCCTCAGGAGGCGAGCGCAGCCGCCTCATGCTGGTACTCAAACGCTACTTGGCTGAGCGCAAAGGATTGTCAACCGTGCTCTTTGACGAGATTGACACCGGGGTATCGGGTGCGACCGCCAGCAAGATGGCCCATATGCTCCGAAGCATGAGCCAAAATGCTCAAATCATCGCCATCACCCACTTGCCGCAAGTTGCCGCGTTAGGGTCACAGCACTGGGTCGTCGAGAAACTAGTTGATGGAGACCGTACGCTGACGCAGCTTAAAACCTTGAGCGACAGCGATCGAGCGCCCGAAGTGGCCCGCTTGCTTTCAGATGGTGACCTCAGTGCCTTAGCGATGGCGCAAGCCGAAGCATTGATGGCGGCAGCCGAGTGATTTTCACGATATTTGCGGCATGAACAATCTACTTGCCGGAAAAAAGGGCATCATCTTCGGAGCCCTCAACAGCGACTCCATTGCCTGGAAGGTCGCCGAACAGTGCCACGCACAAGGCGCTCAACTCGTTCTTACGAATGCCCCCATGGCGATGCGCATGGGCGAAATCAATGCTCTTGCTGAAAAGACGGGCGCGCCTGTCATTGGTGCCGACGCCACGAGCCTCGAGGAACTTCAGAACTTGATTCAGGGAGCCATGGACCATTTCGGTGGTAAAATTGACTTTATCCTGCACAGCATTGGAATGTCCGTCAACGTCCGCAAAAGCCGTCCCTACACCGACCTCAACTACGACTTCTTGACCAAGGGTTGGGATGTGTCGGCGGTAAGCTTTCACAAAGTGCTCCAGACGGCCTACCAAATGGACGCCCTCAGCGACTGGGGTAGCGTACTCGCGCTGAGCTACATTGCCGCCCAGCGCACGTTCCCTGACTACAACGACATGGCTGAGAACAAAGCCTACTTGGAATCAGTGGCGCGCAGCTTCGGATACCACTACGGAATCCGCAACCACGTGCGCATCAACACCATCAGCCAGTCTCCCACGCCTACGACGGCGGGTAGCGGCGTAAAGGGTTTTAATGCCTTCTTGAGCTTCGCCGATAAGATGAGCCCCTTGGGCAACGCAACGGCTGAGGACTGCGCCAACCTATGTGTAGTCATGTTCAGCGACATGAGTCGCCGCGTGACGATGCAGAACCTCTACAACGATGGCGGATTCAGCAACACAGGTGTAAGCCAAGAGGTACTTGACACCTACATGAAAGGCGCTGAATAAAACCTGCGCCATCATACAAAAAAAGAGCCCGCTTCGGCGGGCTTTTTTTGTGGTTTAGAATTCGCTCTTTTCGTGAAACACGATTCGGTCAAACTTTTCTTGCGTCATATGCAACCCAAACTGGGAATCAGCCAAGAACACGAGGCGTCCAAACTTGTCGTGGGCGAGTTGGCGGGCCTTCATGCGCTCAAGTTCCGCAAGTTGCCCGGCGTCCTTGCCCTCAACCCACAGTGCTTTGTAGGCGGGGAAGGGTTCGTACGAACACTTCGCTCCGTACTCGTGCTCAAGACGGTACTGAATGACCTCGTACTGCAGTGCGCCTACGGTTCCGATTACCTTTCGTCCGTTGGCGACGAGCGTAAACAGCTGGGCTACACCTTCATCCATCAACTGGTCCACACCTTTGGCCAACTGCTTGGATTTCATGGGGTCCGCATTGTTGATGAAGCGAAAGTGTTCGGGCGAAAAGGACGGAATTCCGCTAAAGTGAAGCGACTCGCCGCCCGTTAAGCTGTCCCCAATTCGAAAGAGCCCGGTGTCAGGTAAACCCACGATATCGCCAGGATAGGCCTCCTCAACCACCTCACGCTTACTGGCCAAGAACGTCATGGGCGAACTGAATTTCAGGTTCTTGCCCTCGCGGACGTGCAGGTAGTTGGTGTTGCGTTCAAAGGTTCCGCTGACCACCTTGACAAACGCGATGCGGCTGCGGTGGTTCGGATCGATGTTCGCGTGAATCTTGAACACGAATCCGCTGAACTTCGCCTCTTCGGGGTGAACCACGCGCTCTTCGGCGGCTTTAGGCTGGGGGTGCGGAGCAATTTCTGCAAAGCAATTAAGCAGTTCGCGCACGCCAAAATTGTTGAGTGCAGAACCAAAAAACACCGGCTGCAGCTCCCCGCGCAAGTAGGCGTCTTGATCGAATTCAGGGTAAACCCCAGCGACTAATTCGAGTTCTTCGCGCAGGGTTTCGGCGGCCTTGGCTCCAATGCGCTCCACGAGTTCTGGGTTTTCTAAGTCGCTAAACGCCACCCCTTCAGCGACTTTTTGCTTGTTGATTTGGTCGTAAATCAAAAGTGATTTGGACCACACATCGTAGACGCCCTGAAACTGGGCACCCATTCCGATCGGCCACGAAAGAGGGCAGAGGCGCAGACCTAGCTTTGACTCAATCTCGTCCAAGAGGTCAAATGCGTCGCGGCCCTCGCGGTCCAACTTGTTGATAAATACGATGATGGGTGTCGCGCGCATGCGGCACACGTTGACCAGCTTTTCAGTCTGGGCCTCAACGCCTTTCGCCACATCGACAACCACGATTGCGCTATCCACTGCGGTCAGGGTGCGGTAGGTATCTTCAGCGAAATCTTGGTGACCCGGCGTATCGAGAATGTTGATGTGCTTGCCTTGGTACTCAAAGGCCATCACTGAGGTGGCAACCGAAATTCCTCGCTGCCGCTCTATCTCCATGAAGTCCGACGTCGCGCCCTTTTTGATTTTGTTGCTCTTTACGGCACCGGCTTCGTTGATGGCTCCGCCAAAGAGAAGTAGTTTCTCGGTTAGGGTAGTTTTGCCCGCATCAGGGTGCGAAACAATTCCAAAGGTTCTGCGGCGCTGAAGCTCCGTGAGTAAATTCGACATATCGGCTTAATTGCGGGTTGCAAAGGTAGGGAGTTCCGCTCTGAACCTTTTTTAAATCTGTGGGTTAAAGGCACTATGGAGTCGTCGTACAGCATCAAAGATTTGGAGCACCTCACGGGCATTAAGGCCCACACGCTCCGCATTTGGGAGCAGCGCTACGAAATTGTTGTACCGAAAAGGACCGACACGAACATTCGCACCTATTCTGACGACGACCTCAAAACTCTGCTCAACGTTGCCGTACTTATTCAAAAAGGTTGGCGCATCAGCAAGATTGCCGATTTATCGCGCGAACAGCTTAGTCAAAAGGTTCTTGAAGAAGCATTACAGCACGGTAGCCAAACGGCTCAAGTGACACGCCTTATACAGGCCTGTATAGATCTCGATGAGCTCACGTTTTCGCAAATTCTCGACGCGAGCATTCGCGAGGCGGGCGAGGAGCACACCTTTACCCACTTGGTTGGCGGATTCATTCACCAAATTGGCTACATGTGGCAAACGGACGCAATTGGCGTGGCTCACGAGCATTTTGCGAGTAACCTCATCAAGCAAAAAATGTACGCCGCGCTGGATCGCCTTACCGACCAACGTATGTCGGTAAAGAGCCCAGCTGTCCTCATGTATTTGCCTCAAGATGAGCTTCATGAGTTGGGATTGCTCTATCTGCATTATCTGTTGAAGGCACGCGGAACCACTGTTGTGTTTCTCGGTCAGTCCCTTCCGCTGGAGCACTTGGCGGTACTCTTCAAGCAAGCGAACCATTTTAAGCTTGTGGTCAGTGTCTGGACCACTCAGCCCGCACGTGAGGTCATTGACCAGTATGTTGTAGACGCTCGCCGGTTTATGGGCACAGTGCCCTTGTGGGTTACGGGATTAGCTGTATCAGACTGGAAGTCGCCCGACAACCTCACGGTCACCTTCCCCAATTTGGCTGCATTGGGCCAACAGCTATCCTCTGAGCTAGCGCTTTCGTTCTGAGTTGTTTAGCCTAATTAGGCTATAATCTGTTTATACTTTTTATAAAAAGTTTAAACAAAACGTGCGCTCGGCATATTTCTTGTTTAACTTAGTGCTGTAATTGTTAAACAAAAACGAGATGCCCCCTGAGTCCTTTGGTCCCCAAATTTTTCAGCACGAACAATTTTTACGCGGTTTGGCTATGAAGCTTACGCGCCATTCAGAAGACGCTGAAGACCTCGTTCAAGAGACCTTTTACAAGGCAATCAAGAACCAATCAAAGTACCAAGAGGGGACGAACCTGCGCGGATGGCTGTACACCATTCTCAAGAATACATTCATCAACAACTACCGTAAGAAGAAGAATCAAAACACCTACGCTGACGATAGTGAGAACCAGTACGTACTTGGTGGCATGATGGCTAACCGAGAAGATGAAGCAGATAGTCCCTATGAGATGGCCAACATTATAGAGCGCATCGAGAATGTAGAGCGGACGTACCTCGATGCATTCATGATGTACTTTAACGGATACAAGTACGAAGAGATCGCTGACCAAATGGGCATTCCCTTGGGAACAGTAAAAAGTCGTATCTTCTTAGCCCGCCGTAAAATGATGGACCAGCTTCGCGGTATTCGCGGCAACGACTAATGAAGAAGAAAGCAATTGTGATTGGTTCCGGGTTTGCCGGAATGTCGAGCGCCGCCTATTTGGCCCAAGCGGGCTATGATGTCGAAGTGCTTGAAATGCACGATGGCCCGGGAGGTCGGGGACGCCAGTGGGTCCACGAGGGATACACATTTGATCTGGGGCCATCTTTTTACTGGATGCCCGATGTGTTTGAGACGTTTTTTGGTCACTTTGGTAAAAAGTCCAGCAACTACTACGAATTGCGCCGTTTAGACCCGTCGTACAGTATCTATTTTGAGGACGGCCCCATGCCGATCCCCGCTCAAATGAGCGAAATCGAGGCCTTGTTTGATCGACTGGAGCCCGGGTCTGCCGTTCGGCTACGCGGATTTTTAAAGGACGCAGAATACAAATACCGCGTCGGAATCGACGATTTGGTGCGCAAACCTTCGCGGAGCGTGCTCGAATTTGCCGATGTTCGTATTCTTACTGGACTCTTGCGCATGGATCTGCTTCGCAGCATTCGCAGCAGCATCGCCAAGGTCGTTAGCCACCCCAAACTTCGCCAACTCCTTGAGTTTCCGGTACTCTTTTTGGGGGCGACACCGAGCAACACGCCAGCGCTCTACAGCTTGATGAACTATTCAGACTTCGCTCAGGGTACTTGGTACCCCATCGGAGGGATGTATTCGGTGGTCCAAGGATTCTACCAACTTGCTCAAGAACAAGGTGTGAAGTTTCACTTCAACCAAGAAGTGACGGGCTTTGCCTACGAGGGCAAATCCATTTCAGGCGTCTACGTGGGCAACACGCTCCACGCTGCAGACGTCGTGGTGGCCTCGGCCGACTACGCGCACGTCGAACAAAAATTGGTGAAGCCGGAATTCCGCCGCTACACAGCAAACTACTGGGCGAAGCGCAAGATGGCTCCGTCGGCATTTATGTACTACTTGGGATTGGACACCAAGCTTACGGGTTTAGAGCACCATACCCTGTTTTTTGATGCGGACTTTGACACCCATGCCGACGCGATTTACACGAACCCACGTTGGCCCGAAAAACCACTGTTCTACTTGAGCATCGCCTCGGCAACCGACCCCAGTGCTGCGCCCGAAGGCAAGGACGCACTAGTTATCCTTATCCCTATGGCCACTGGCCTTGAGGACGATGATGCTACGCGCCAGCGCTACCTTGATATGGTCGCTGAGCGTATGAAGGCCCAAATCGGCATAGACATCCGCGAGCACATCGTGATTCAACGCAGCTTTGCCTACCGTGACTTCGTCAAAGAGTACCACGCACACCGAGGTAACGCCTATGGATTGGCCAATACACTGGACCAAACCGCCATTCTTAAGCCAAGCCTTAAGGGCAAGCTGAACAACTTGTACTACGCCGGGCAACTTACCGTTCCTGGGCCCGGAGTACCTCCGTGCATCATTTCTGGAGAAGTAGTGGCGCGCGAAATCACCAAAGAACATCCTTTAGTATGATGGACCTCTACACGAAAACCTCTATTCGCACGAGTAAAGGAATTACCAAGGCGTATTCCACTTCTTTTTCGCTCGGCATCCTCGGTTTATCAAAGCCATTACGCGACCCGATTTATGCGGTGTATGGTTTTGTTCGCGTCGCGGACGAAATCGTAGACACATTCCACGGCACGAACCAGCGCGATCTTTTGGAGCGCTTTTGGGCCGATACCGACCGCGCCATTGACGAAGGGATTTCGACCAACCCGGTCCTGCATGCCTTTCAGTATGTCGTGAATGCCTACCAGATCGACCGTGGATTGATCAATACCTTCTTGCGTTCGATGGAAATGGACCTCGAGGACCGCACGTACGACCAATCCGCCTACGAACAGTACATTCTCGGCAGTGCCGAAGTAGTGGGTCTGATGTGCCTCAAGGTTTTTGTCAAGGGAGATCAAGCACAGTACGAGGCACTCACGCCGTACGCGATGAAGCTCGGTTCCGCCTTTCAAAAAATCAACTTCTTGCGCGATGTGGCCGCTGATTTTCAGTCGCTTGGCCGCACGTACTTCCCCAATGTAGATCTTGCGCAGTTCGACGACGATGCCAAAATGGCTATTGAGCGCGACATTGAACGCGACTTCCGCAAAGGATACGAGGGCATTCTTCGACTGCCCAAAGGATCACGATTCGGCGTCTACATCGCCTACATGTACTACTACGCGCTCTTTCAAAAAATCATGCGCACGCCTTCTTCAGAAGTGTTTTCGTCGCGTATTCGCATCAGTAACCGTAAAAAATACCGCCTCTTTGCCAGCTCATTCGTGCGCCACGCATTGAATTTATTATAGTCCACTATGGAAACAGTTATCCTCGTCAACACGGCCGACCAGCCGGTGGGGCGGATGGAGAAGTTCGAGGCGCACCAGCGCGGACTGCTTCACCGCGCATTCTCGGTGTTTTTGTTCAATGAGCGCGGAGAAACCCTGCTTCAGCAGCGCGCAGCCGGCAAGTACCACTCACCGCTTTTGTGGACAAACTCCTGCTGCAGCCACCAGCGCGAGGGGGAATCAAACCTTGAGGCCGCAACGCGTCGCCTCCATGAGGAATTAGGCATTGATCCTTCTCAAATTTCTGAATTGAAGGATTCCTTTCACTTCATTTACCGCGCAGAATTCGACAACGGCCTCACCGAGCACGAGCTTGATCACGTGATTCTTGGTCGGTTCGACGGAACCTTCACCCTCAACACCGAAGAGGTCGAGGCGGTGCGCTGGATCTCAATGCCCGACTTAACTCGCGAAATGGACGCTCATCCCGAACAGTTCACTGCGTGGTTCCAAATCATTTTTCGAGAATACCAAAGCCAGCTTGCGCAATGAACACCAAACCACTTCGCGCATCGGTAAGCCGGCACGCGCACTTCAATGCGGCCCATCGGCTCTATGTGAAATCGTGGACCGATGCCCAAAATGAAGCGCAATTTGGACCCTGTTCCAATCCGCGCTACCACGGCCACAACTACGAACTCATCGTCAAGTTGACCGGCCCCATTGATCCTGTGACAGGCTATGTCTACGACCTCGGAACCCTTTCGAGCCTCATTAAGCGCGAAGTAGAAGCTCGCCTTGACCACCGCAACCTCAACGAGGAAGTCCCTGAATTCTTTGACCGGGTGCCCTCTGCAGAATTCATCGCGGTGGCTATCTGGGAGTGGTTGCGGCCACACCTCCCCGTGCACTTAGACCTGCACATCACCTTGTACGAAACCCCACGAAACTTTGTCGAATACGATGGCGCACAATAAATCTTTTCACGGAACCCCGACCAACAACGGCATCAAGCCTGCCAACGGTCGCCACCTTGCCACTCCAACGATTGAGGAGAATCTTCTTCAGCCGGACTCTGAGAAAATCGAACGCATAGCCGAGAAATTTGGCGAAATCATGGACATCCTAGGGTTGGACCGCAGCGACGATTCCCTCAAGGACACACCGCGTCGTGTGGCAAAAATGTACGTACTCGAGCAGTTTGCGGGCCTCAATCCGCTCAACAAGCCAGAGGTTACCCTGTTTGAGAACCGCTACCACTACGACGAGATGGTGCTCGAGCGCAACATTACGTTGCACTCAACCTGTGAACACCACTTCGTGCCCATCTTAGGCGTCTGCCACGTAGCCTATTTTTCATCAGGTCAAGTGGTTGGATTGTCTAAGTTGAACAGAATTGTGCGCCACTTTGCCAAGCGCCCTCAGGTTCAAGAGCGACTCACCGAACAAATCGCGGCCGAACTCAAGCGCGTGCTTCGCACCGAGGACGTAGCCGTCTACGTGGACGCCGAACACCTCTGCGTAAAAATGCGCGGGGTAGAGGATGCCCACAGTTCGACTGCAACCAGCCATTTTAGCGGAAAGTTCCGAGAGCCCGCCGTCCGTGCAGAGTTCTTGCAGGCTATGAAGGGCTAAGCCGTGGTACTTTTTTGGTTCCGCCGCGACCTACGTCTTTCAGACAACGCGGGCTTGTTCCGTGCCCTTGAACTGGGCATTCCCGTTCAGCCGGTGTTCATTTTTGACCGGAGTATTCTCGACCGCCTAGAAGACCGAACGGACGCGCGCGTTCAGTTTATTCACGGTGAAGTCGAACGACTGCGCCAAGAACTTCAGGCATTGGGCGCAAGCCTGTGGTGCGGCTACGGGATCCCCGAAGACATTCACCGTCAATGGATTCTGGACCACCCTGAAATCCAAGGAGTCTTTGCCAATCGTGACTACGAGCCCTACGCTCGTGAGCGCGATGCGCGCATTGAGGCGCTGTACCGCGAGGGAGGCCGTTGGTTCAAAGGCGCCAAAGACCAAGTGGTTTTTGAGAAGTCCGAAGTGGTCAAGCCTGATGGATTGCCCTACACCGTGTTTACCCCCTACAGCCGCCGTTGGCGTGCCGCCCTTGAGGCTAATGGCGTTCCGAGTTACCCGTCCGAACGGCTTCTTGATCAGGGACTTCGCAAGTCGGGACCGCAGAATCAGGTTCCGTCGCTCGAGTCCATGGGGTTTGCGCCAAGCAGCATATCCATGCCTCCGAAAACCTTGTCGCACGATACCCTCGTCCACTACGCCCAGCGGCGCGACATTCCGTCTGATGAGCAGGGCACCACGCGCCTTGGTCTGCACCTTCGTTTCGGAACCATTAGCGTTCGCGCACTCCTTCGAGCGGGCCAAGAAGTGAGTGAAACCTTTGTCAACGAGCTAATTTGGAGGGACTTCTACCAAATGGTTCTTTACCATTTTCCTGAAAGTCCAAAGAAGGCAATTAAGCCAGCCTACGATCGAATCAAGTGGGAATTGAACGAAGAGCACTTTGCTGCATGGTGCGAAGGCCGAACGGGCTACCCGATGGTGGATGCGGGAATGCGCCAGCTCAACACGACGGGCTACATGCACAACCGGGTCCGAATGGTGGTCGCTAGCTTCCTTACCAAGCACTTGCTCCTTGACTGGCGCTGGGGAGAGGCCTACTTTGCCCAAAAACTTCTGGACTACGACCAAGCGAGTAATGTAGGTGGTTGGCAGTGGGCGAGTGGGTCTGGTACCGACGCAGCCCCCTACTTTAGGATTTTCAATCCGCAATCGCAGCTTGAAAAATTCGACCGAAAACTTGAGTATGTTCAGAAGTGGGTTCCGGAATACGGTACACCGTCGTACCCCCAACCAATCGTCGACCACGCGTGGGCACGGCAACGTTGCTTGGAGCGCTATAAATCGGGTTTAGGAAGTACTCAGGACTGAAGCGCCTCTGCCTTCGGGTACCCGAACAAGCCCTTCTCTTTAATGATGGTATCTACATAGGTCGGAAGGCAGGATTCCCATCCCGTCTCGCCATTTCGAATCCGACGAAGAACATCGCGGCTCCAAATACTTAAAATTTCAGGATCGAAATTCTCAATGTCGCGGACGCGGCGAGCTTGCTTCAGGTAGTCGTAAATGTTTTTAAACAAATCATTTACGACGATGTCGTCCGTAGTGGTTATGCTCTCTTCGCCTCTAAACGGATAGGCATAGATCACCAAGCTCTTTGAGAACAAACGTCCCATAGCCTCTAGAATTCCGCCAGTGAGGTGGTTGTAGTACTTCTCTTCAAAAATCTCTTGAAGTGAGGGAACACCCATAATAAGGCCCATGCGCTTCTTAGTAAAGCTCGCGAAGTAGTCCACCAGTCGGTAGTACTCTTGGTAGTTAGAGATCAGCACGGTCTGGCCAATGCTGCACAAAATGTCCGCGCGGTCTAAGAAATCCTGCTCATCAATGCTTCCATCGGCCAGTAGGTTGTTCAGTGTGATTTCAAAAAGGACTACGGTGTTATCTTTCTCGACTTTGTTAGATTTGATGAACTCTTTGTAGCCCTTCTTAATCATGTCCATGTTCACCTTGGTCACGGGGCGAAAGCTTCCGCGCATGGCCAAGATGTTCTTCTTGTACAGTAGTTCTGCAGGGAGCAGGTTTTTGCCCTCTGGTCCAAAAATAACCGCGTCGGTAAAACCATTTTTAATGAGCTGAAGTGACATTAAACGGTTGTCTACATGCTCATAGTCAGGACCTAAGAAATTGATCAGGTCAATTTCAATTGCGGACTTGTCGATGCCGTCGTACAAGCTCATTAAGAACTTCTTGGGTTCGTCGTACAAGTTGTAGGCCGCGTAAATCAGGTTGACCCCCATAGCACCAATCGTCTCTTGCTGGTACTTAGCGTTATCCTCGTGCAGTCGAACGTGCACAATTACCTCGTTTGCCTCACCGTCAGGACGCGTTTGGTAGCGAATGCCCAACCATCCGTGCCCTTTAAAGGTCTTGGCAAAGTTGATTGTGGCGACGGTGTTTGAGAACGCAAAAAAGCACTTGTCGGGAGAGCGATCACGATCAATACGCTCGTGAAGCAAGCCGTACTCATGGTGAAGCATCTTGCGCAACCGCGTTTCGGTTACATACCGACCGTCTGATTCCTGTCCATAAATGGCGTCTGAAAACTCCTTATCGTAGGCGCTCATCGCTTTGGCAATGGTGCCTGATGCACCGCCAGCGCGAAAAAAATGACGCACCGTCTCTTGACCAGCGCCAATTTCTGCAAATGACCCATAAATGTTGGGGTTCAGGTTGGTGCGGAGCGCCTTCTGCGCGGCGCTTAAAACCAAGTCAGCCATGTCATCAAAGGTAGCGTACATTTGGTCCGATGCCCGCGGTTTCACTCGAATTTTTTGGAAGTGGCACGAGCCAAGGTGTGCCCGTTATCGGGTGCAGCTGCCCTGTGTGCACGTCTGTGGACCCAAGGGATCGACGTCTTCGCGCATCTGCAGTTGTAACCGCCGGAAACGCTAAAGTGCTCATTGACTGCGGTCCCGATTTTCGACAGCAAATGCTTCGAACAGACCACACACATCTAGATGCCGTGGTACTGACACACGAGCACATGGATCACGTGGCCGGACTGGATGATTTGCGCCCCCTCATTTTCTCATCAAACCAGCCCATGCGCCTTTGGGCCACGGAGCGAGTAGAGTCGAGGCTTCGCGAGCAATTCGCCTATGCCTTCAGTGCCCAACGCTACCCCGGGGCGCCTGAATTTGAAATGCTCCGCATTGAACCTGGCCATGCGTTTAACGTGGGTGACCAGCAGTGGATTCCAATCCTTGGAGTACACGGAATTTGGCCAGTTCTGGGATTTCGCATCGGTCCCATCGTCTACCTAACCGATATTTCAGGAATGATCGATAGTGAGCGCCAAAAGATTTATGGAGCAGAAATTCTCGTGGTCAATGCGCTGCGAAAAACAAAGCACATTTCTCATTTTAGCCTCGATGAAGCGATTGAATTCGCACGAACAACTGGGGTTCCGAATGTCTTCTTTACGCACATAAGCCACCACCTTGGCCTTCATGATGAAGAGGATGCACAATTGCCCAGCGGAATGCACTTGGCCTACGACGGCCTTGTGGTAAATGCCTAAGCCTTACTCGCGACTTCGTCGAGTACGGTTCCTATCGCGCAACCTTGCTGGGGCCATGTGGGCACGTTAACACCAAGGCTCGATTTGCCAGAAAGTTGACCTTCAACGTGAAAAAGGGTAAAGTCCGCAGGACTTCCAATATTTACGGTTACTGAGCCAAGGCCAAACAATGTGCGCGGACGGTGAGCCACTGCCTCCACCCAGGCCTCAAGGGCGGGTCGGTCAGAACGCATTGCGCAGTACCATGAAAAGCATTGCTCGATCGTGGCGGCTCCAAAGCTCGCGCTACCCCATTCGCAGTTTTTTAACTCGTGGTCCATGGGGTCGTGGTCGCTCACGATCATATCTATGCTTCCGTCAAGAACGCCTTCCCAAAGTGCCTCTTGATCAAGTTTGCTCCGCAACGGGGGCAAAAGTTTGACCGCAGTATCGTAGGATTCGATGTCGGAATCGGTTCCGACAAGATTCGCAATCGCCACGTCTGCGGTGACATCGATGCCACGTGTTTTGGCTTGGCGCACTAATTCTACACTTTCTGCACACGAAAGACCAGAGAGGTGAAGGCCTCCGCCCGCGTATTCGGCAATGGCTAGGTCCCGCTGAATCCGAATCGTTTCTGCGAGAGCGGGGATCGGTGCCATTCCCGACTTCAAAGCAGATAAGCCTTCGTGCGCGACACCTGTAGGGCAGAGGTTGCGCTCCATGGGGAAGCTCCACACCCGAGCCTCAAGGCCTTGAGCGTATTCAAGCGCGAGCTGCAGCGTGTGGGGCCGATCTACAGGGTGCTTGTCGTCTGAAAAAGCCAATGCTCCTGCAGCGCGCATATCAGCTAGTTCGGCAAGCTTTTCGCCATTAAGACCCTGGGTAAGTGCGCCCACGGGAATCCACACCACGTGTGGAAACTCTGGAAGGGCTTCGATTGCGGGTCGGTTATCTCGCGCTGGATGCGTCGAAGGCATCAGGGCCACGTGGGTGAATCCACCACGCAGTGCCGCCGCGGCGAGTGAATCGTACGTTTCCCGCTCTTCATGACCTGGTGCACCGCTTCGAGCACGGCCGTCAATCCATCCGGGACTGAGCATCATTCCTTTAGCCCAATCAACATAGGGAGCCCCATTGAGTTCCCCTGGGCCGTCGATGGCCTGAACCTGTCCGTCTCGAATAAGTACATCCACGGTGTGACCGTGAAAAGGAGACCGAGGATCCACCACGTGTACGCTCGGCAGAATGAGTGCATTTTGAGTCATAGCCGAGCACAAATGTAGTTTTTTTTAGCCGCCCTTAAGTAATTTGCAGCTTCATTCACGGGATGTGGCGCAGTTGGTAGCGCTCTGCGTTCGGGACGTAGGGGTCGCTGGTTCAAGTCCAATCATCCCGACAGTGAATGTCCTCAGTTCATTCGAGGGTTAATGAAGTTAATTACGATCTAGAAATAGTACCAATTATGAAAAAACTAACACTATGGGCTCTTGCTACGTGTGCACTTCAGGTTCAGGGCCAAGAACAGCCAAAACCTGACGCGGTAAAGCGAATCATCATCATCAATGAGAAGGGTACTCAAATCTCAATGGACTCCATTCGGATTGGAATACCCTTGAATATGGACAGCTTGATGACAAACCAATTGGAGTCGGGTATTTCTGAGCAAATGATCATGATGGGCGTCCCGAGTGATGCCCGGCCCATGTTTGGCGTTCAAATCGCTGCGACAGAAGGTGTGAAGGGTGTGACCGTACAATCCGTCGAGATGGTGAGTACCGCAGCGGCCTTGGGTATGCGCGTTGGCGATGTCATTGCCAAGGTCAACGGGACCTCAATCGAAACACCAAGGGCGATGGTTGAACTTGTGCGGGCACTGAAAATGGGTGATGCCATCGAAGTGGACTACCGAAGAGATGGTAAGCCATATAAGGTGCGCGGATTTCTTATTCCATTGGGTCTGGGCCAGGGCGTTCCGTCGTTCGAGGGCGGGACTGGTCCCATTCGAAAAGAAATTAGAATAGAGCGTCGAGAAATGTGAATAGTGACCGGCCTAAGGCCGGTTTTTTTTGATCCCTTGTTCTGTTAAGTGTTTAAACATATATTTGTACAATGAACACCGTTTTTCATCCATCTTCATCACGAGGAACCGCCGACCACGGCTGGCTCAAGACCGCGCATACCTTTTCTTTTGCGGGCTACTACAACCCAGAGCGGGTGCACTATGGAGTGCTCCGCGTGCTCAACGACGACTGGATTGCGGGCGGAACCGGATTCGGCAAGCATCCGCACGACAATATGGAGATTGTCACTATTCCGCTTACCGGAGCGCTTGAGCATCAAGATTCGATGGGCAACAAAGAGGTGCTCCGGATGGGCGAGGTTCAGGCCATGAGTGCCGGAACCGGAGTATTTCATTCCGAGTACAATGCGAGTGCGGCTGATCCATGCTCGCTTTTGCAGATTTGGATTATTCCTGAGCGTCGTGGGGTAGAACCCCGCTACGAGCAGCGCTTTTACGATGTAGATGCCCTCGGCAAAGCGTGGCATGCGGTGGTGAATCCTATGGGTCAGGGCGATGCCATGCCTATTCACCAGCAGGCTTGGTTTTCACTTACCAAAATTCCGACAGGAACAGCGCGCAACTACCGTTCAAAGCGCAGCGAAAACGGAGTTTACTTCTTTGTAATTGAAGGTGCTGCGCAGATAGCAGGAATTGCACTCGAATCTCGCGACGGACTAGGTGTTTCAGAAGTCGATGAAGTGGCCGTAACCGCGACAACAGACTGCTTTATTTTGGCGATGGATGTACCCCTTCGGCTCCCCGCTATAGCCTAACTTTGCAGGGATCATGTTCGAATCCCTAAGTGAAAAAATCGACTCCGCACTCCACCGGTTATCGGGGCGGAGCAAGATTACCGACATCAACATCGCCGAGGCGATCAAGGATATTCGCCGCGCACTCGTAGACGCGGACGTCAACTACAAACTAGCTAAGGAATTCACCGACCGCGTCAAAGACCGGGCGATGGGCCAGGATGTGCTCAAGTCCCTCGAGCCCGGCCAGTTGATGGTCAAGGTGGTGCGCGACGAAATGGCGTCCCTAATGGGTGGTTCCGCCACCGAAATCGCCAGTGGTAACGGACTACAAACCGTGCTGATGGCGGGCCTACAAGGTTCGGGTAAGACGACGTTCACCGCAAAGTTGGGCAACCACCTCAAGCGCAAAAAGGGTCGCAAAGTCCTACTTGCCGCGGCTGACGTCTACCGCCCCGCGGCGATTGATCAGCTCAAAACTTTGGGCGAACAAATTGGAATCGAAGTATTTAGCCTTGAGGGCGAAAAAGATGCGGTTCGAATTGCTCGCGAAGCCCAGGCGTACGCCAAAACCAACGGATTCAACTACCTCTTGATCGATACCGCGGGCCGCCTCGCGGTGGATGAGGCCTTGATGCGCGAGATTGCTGCGATCCGCACGGCCACCTCGCCCGAAGAAATTCTCTTTGTCGTGGATTCCATGACGGGTCAAGACGCAGTCAACACCGCGAAGGCCTTTCACGACGTCCTCGACTATACCGGGGTCATTCTCACAAAGCTCGATGGCGACACCCGTGGCGGTGCGGCGTTGAGCATTCGGCACGTCGTCCAAAAGCCGATCAAATTCATTGGAACCGGTGAAAAAATGGACGCCCTGGACGTCTTTCACCCCGACAGAATGGCCGACCGCATCCTCGGGATGGGTGACGTCATTTCGTTGGTTGAGCGCGCTCAAGAGCAATTCGATGTTGAGCAGGCGCGCAAACTCAACAAAAAAATTGCCACCAATAAGTTTGGTTTCGATGACTTTTTGGATCAGATCCAGCAGGTCAAAAAGATGGGCAACATGAAGGACCTCATGGGGATGATTCCTGGAGTAGGCAAGGCGATGAAAGGGATGGATATTCCGGACGATGCGTTCAAGCACGTCGAAGCCATGATTCGATCCATGACTCCTGAAGAGCGAAGCAATCCAAGCATTATCAATGGAAGTCGTCGGGCACGCATTGCCTCGGGAAGCGGACGCAATGTCACCGAACTCAACAAGCTCATAAAGCAATTTGACGACATGAGCCGCGTGATGAAAATGATGCAAGGTCAGGGCGGACGCAGCCAGCTCATGTCCATGATGAACCGCATGCGCTGATGGCACTCATTCTCAGCGGCCGTGATGCCGCAGCCGCATGGAAGGCCCACATTCGCAAGGAAGTGGCAGGCCGCAGGGCGCAAGGAAAGCGCGCGCCACACCTCGCCGCAATATTGGTAGGTGACGATCCCGCGAGCCAGGCCTACGTGAAAGGCAAAGTTCGTGACTGCGAAGAGGTTGGTTTTGAATCAACTTTGATCACGCTTCCGTCCAATGCCACTCAGCAGGAGCTTCAAAAGCACGTTTCAGATCTGAATAGCAACCCCGCAGTAGACGGATTTATTGTACAGCTTCCGCTGCCGGCCCATCTGAATGCCGACGAGATTCTCTTGTCGATAAATCCTCAAAAGGACGTCGATGGCTTTCACCCTGAAAACGTGGGGCGTATGGCGCTTGGATTGCCCACGTACTTGCCTGCGACACCCTACGGAATGCTACTGCTTCTCGAGCACTACGGACTTTCTCCGGAGGGTAAGCATGCGGTGGTCGTGGGGCGAAGCAATATTGTGGGGTCTCCGATGAGTATTCTTTTGAGTCGAAATACCAAGATGGGCAATGCCACTGTCACCTTGGCGCACAGCCGCACTCCCAACCTCGCCGAAGTGTGCCGCAGGGCAGATATATTGGTTGCCGCCATAGGCAAAGCCAAGTTCATCACTGCTGACATGGTACAACCCGGCAGTGTCGTACTTGACGTTGGAATCAACCGCGTAGACGGAAAATTAGTAGGAGACGTTGATTTTGATGCCGTGGAGCCTATAGTTAGCGCCATCTCGCCAGTCCCGGGAGGTGTTGGTCTTATGACGCGGGTCGGATTGCTGATGAACACCCTACATGCGGCCCGACGTCCCTAGTACTTCACTTCCGCTCATGGAAGCATTTCGCACCGTCCAGGGTGAAGGGGCGCACACGGGGCGTCCATCCTTTTTTATGCGCATTGGCGGATGCGATGTAGGATGCCACTGGTGCGATGTCAAGGAATCCTGGGATGCACATCGTCACCCGGTCACGCCGTTAGATGAACTGTTGGCACTTCCTTCTTCGAATGACTCAATAGTGGTTGTTACTGGGGGTGAGCCACTCATGTGGGATATGGGGCCTCTGACCGAAGGGTTGAGGGCGCGCGGGTTTCGAGTTCACCTCGAAACCAGCGGTGCGTATCCCGTGACTGGTACGTGGGACTGGGTTTGCCTTTCGCCTAAGAAGACCAAAGCTCCACTCGCGGAATGGTACGAACTTGCTGACGAACTCAAAGTCATCATTTTCAACGAAGACGACTTCAAGTGGGCTTCGGCACATGCCGCACGTTGCCGCGCCCGTACTGAACTCTTTGTGCAGCCCGAATGGTCCCGAAGGGATCAGAATATTCCAAAAATCATCGATTTTCTCGAACAGAATCCCAAGTGGCGCCTTGGATTGCAGACGCACAAGTACATCGGAATGCCCTAAGTTTTAACGGGCTGAAATCTCGCGATCTACGCGTTCAACACCTTTGACCGACTTGAGGCGCTGTACGAGGTCACTTAGGTGGCTTCGGTCCGCAACATGTACACTCACGGTACCCTGAAAGACCCCGTCGCTTCCATCGATGTGAAAGGCCCGAATGTCGATCTGCATATCACTAGAAATGATCTTGGTTAGTTTTAAGATCAGACCCTTGGAGTCAATGCCTGAAAATCGCAGCACAGCGTTAAAACCTTGCCTGGAACCTCGGTTCCAAACCGCTTTGATGACTCGCTCCGCAAATTGACCTTGAAGCTTTACTGCGTGCTTACAGTCGGTGCGGTGTACTTCGATACCATTTTCTTCAATGAATCCAAAAATTCCGTCGCCTTGAATCGGACGGCAGCAGTGCGCGAGTCGGTGCTCAAGCACCACTTCATCGGGGCCAAAAAGAATGATGTTTGAAGAACTCGGCACGTCCTTAACTGCACCTTCTTTAGACTTTGGTCGAAACCTACGCAGGATGTACTGGTAAAAGCCGCCGCTATCCTCGCGCAAAAAGTCCCTCAAACGTTCGCTGTCGAGCTCACCCTTACCAAACTTCAAAAAGAGCTCCTTTGGGTTGCGAACCGCATAAAAATTCAGCATTCGCTGCGTCGTAGACTGGTTCAACTCCAGATTGGCACGTTTGAGCATGCGCTCAAGGCGCTCCTTGCCTTCGGACTCTTGGATCCGCGCACGATCTCTAAAGAATGATCGCAATTTGGACTTTGCCTTGGGTGAAGACACCCAATCAAGCCATGATTCCTGCGGAATCTGTGTATCTGAACTAATGATTTGGACCTGGTCCCCATTTTGTAGCTGATGGCTCAGCGCGACGAGCTGCCCATTTACCTTGGCTCCCAATGTCTTCATTCCGAGGTCCGTGTGAATCTCAAAAGCGAAATCAAGTGGACTGGACCGCTTGGGTAGCGTGACCATTTTACCTTGAGGAGTAAACACAAATATTTCGTCCGAAAACAACTGAAGTTTGAACTGATCGACAAATTCAACTGCATTCTCTGTTTGACCTTCAACGACATCTCGAATGCGTTCGATCCACGAATCCAACGCAGCGCTACCTGAACCGTCTTCTTTGTACCGCCAGTGGGCCGCATAACCTCGTTCGGCCTCATCGTCCATTCGCTTGGAACGGATTTGAATCTCAATCCAATGGCCTTCGGGGCCCATTACCGTGATGTGCAGCGACTCGTAGCCATTTGCCTTCGGAGTCGTGACCCAGTCGCGCAAGCGTCGCGGATTGGGTCGGTAAATGGAGGTGATCAGTGAATACACCCGCCAGATGTCCGACTTTTCGCGCTTAGGTGACGAATCCAAAATGATGCGCACCGCGTACTTATCGTACACTTCCTCGAACGGAACATTTTGGTTCTGCATCTTTCGCCGGATGCTAAACACGCCTTTGTTTCGACGCTTCAATGAGAAGGTGAAGCCTTCAGAATTCAGTAGGTCTTCTAAACCGTGTCCGAAGCGCTCGAGGTAGGCACCATCGTTCTCTTCAGCTCGAACAAGTTTCTCTTCAAGCTCTTCATAAACATCTGGTTCCAAGTATTTTAAACTCAAATCTTCAAACTCTTGCTTGAAGGCATAAAGTCCCATGCGGTGGGCCAGGGGAGCGAAGATGTACATCGTCTCAGATGCGATCTTTAGTTGCTTGGCATGCGCCATGGACTCAAGCGTGCGCATGTTGTGCAAGCGATCTGCCATCTTGATCAAGACTACCCGAACATCGTCGCTGATACTCACCAAGAGCTTGCGAAAATTCTCGCTCTGCATTGAGGTTTGCATGTCAAAAATGCCCTGAATCTTCGTCAGACCTTCGACGATGTAGGCAACGCTGGGGCCAAACATGCGGTCGAGGTCGGCACGTGTGTATTCGGAATCTTCAATGACGTCGTGCATCAATGCGGCGGCGATGGACTGAGCACCCAAACCGATCTCTTGGGATACGATTTGAGCCACTGCGAGCGGATGCGTGACGTAGGGTTCGCCAGACTTGCGCCGCACATCTTTGTGGGCGTCTTCGGCGACCTTGAAGGCCTTTTTGATTAAGGCAAGATCTTCTTTGTCTGCTCCGCGTTCGGTAGCTGACTTTACAAGCGCTCGGTACTGACTCCGAACGACTTTGGCGTAATCTATTTGCTCCATGGCTTTGCTGGCAACAACATGGCGCGGCACTCGCCAAAACCAATTCGGGTTTTGCCCGTAGACCACCCCCTCAAGATGAGCGAGTCGCCGTCTTCGAGAAAGGAGCGCGTGCTCCCATTGGCCAGGGTAATCGGAGTGGTTCCGTTCCAAGTGAGCTCGAGCATGGACCCATACGAACCGGGTTCGTTTCCGCTAATCGTACCAGAGGCCATTAAATCCCCGCTCTGAAGGATGCATCCATTCACAGTGTGGTGCGCAATCTGCTGCGCAAAGCTCCAGTAGAGGTACTTGGCATTCGACCGCGAAATCACGGTTTCACTGCCATCTGCACAAGCGATCGCTACTTCTAGCTCAAGATCCCAGTGCGAAGCCATACGGTTTTGCTGCAGGTAGGGAAGGGGAGCAGGGTTGCTTTGGTCCTCGCCTGCACAGCGGCTGCCCTGAAGTGCCTCGTACGGAACAATCCACGCACTCATCGTCGAAGCAAAATTCTTGGCCAAAAACGGCCCGAGCGGAACGTATTCCCACTGCTGAAGGTCCCGAGCCGACCAGTCGTTGAACAGAACGAGTCCAAAAATGTGCTCCTCGGCGCGTTCCACCGGGATCCATGACGCGTCGCGTGGACCGCCCTTGATAATGATTCCTACTTCGAGCTCAAAATCCATTTTTATCGACGGACCAAACACAGGTACGGGGTCGTTGGGGCCTTTGCGCTGCCCGTTGGGGCGCACGACGTCAGTTCCGCTCACCGCCACGGTCGAGGCGCGGCCGTGGTAGCCTACGGGCAGGTGCAGCCAGTTGGGCAGCAGCGCATTTTCGGGATCGCGGAACATCATTCCCACATTCGTCGCGTGCTGGCGGGAGGCGTAAAAATCGGTGTAGTCGCCAATCTGTACGGGCAGCACAGCTTCAACGGCTTCGGCCGCTTGCTCGCAAATGCGGCGCTTTGGGTTGGCTTCCCATGCGGAACCTTCGGCATACAGGCTCGAAACCTCGGTACGAACCGCTGACCAGGCGGCGGTTCCGCGGTCGATAAATGCATTAAATGTTTCGGCATCAAGCTCGGGAAACGCTTCCAAAAATCCAGCAGCCCGCAGGGCCTTATAGCTCACCACGGTGTCCCCGATGCGCGTGGCTAGGTGCACCGTTCCGTCGGTCCAGCACACTGCGCCCCACGGAAGGTTGAAAAAGCTGAAATCTGATTGCTCCGAGACCGGGATAAAGCTTGCCATGGCCGTATTTTTACGCCAAGTTACATGCTATGAACCGCGATTCCGCCCTCTTTGACCTTATCGATGCCGAGTACCAACGCCAAGTTGAAGGTATTGAACTGATTGCATCTGAAAATTTCACTTCTCCGGCCGTCATGGAGGCCGTCGGATCGGTGCTCACCAACAAGTACGCCGAGGGTTACCCGGGCAAGCGTTACTACGGTGGATGCCAGATTGTCGACCTGGTCGAGGACCTCGCACGCAACCGCGCCGGCGAACTTTTTGATGCCGAATACGTCAATGTTCAGCCGCACAGCGGATCGCAGGCCAATGCTGCCGTCTACCTCGCGTGCCTCAAGCCCGGCGATACCATTCTCGGGTTTGACCTTAGCCACGGCGGCCACCTGACGCACGGTTCACCAGTGAACTTCAGCGGCCAAACCTACCGCGCCACATTCTACGGCCTCGAGCGCGAGACCGGTCAACTGAACTACGCCAACATTCGCGAAATCGCCCACCGCGAGAAGCCCAAAATGATTATTTGCGGAGCCAGCGCCTACAGCCGCGACATCGACTACGCCGAGTTCCGCAGCATCGCCGACGAGGTGGGTGCCCTTTTGCTCGCGGACATCAGCCACCCATCTGGGTTGGTTGCGCGCGGACTCTTGAACGACCCGATGCCGCACTGCCACTTTGTAACGACTACTACCCACAAGACCTTGCGCGGCCCTCGCGGAGGCATGATCATGATGGGCCAAGACTTCGAGAACCCTTGGGGCCTGACCACGCCCAAAGGCGAAATCCGCATGATGTCGCACGTACTCGACATGGCGGTGTTCCCTGGAATCCAAGGTGGCCCACTCGAGCACGTAATTGCAGGCAAGGCCGTGGCCTACGGCGAGGCACTCACCGACAACTACTTTAACTACATCGTTCAGGTGCGCCAAAACGCCCAGACGATGGCCAAGGCCATGATGGCCCGCGGCTACGACATCGTCAGCGGCGGAACCGACAACCACCTCATGCTCGTCGACCTTCGCAACAAAAACGTGACCGGAAAGCAGGCTGAAAATGCCCTTGTTGCGGCCCACATTACGGCGAATAAAAACATGGTTCCGTTCGATGATAAATCGCCGTTTATCACGAGTGGAATCCGTTTTGGAACCCCCGCACTCACCACGCGCGGACTCAAGGAATCCGACATGGAAGCCGTGGTTGACCTCATCGACGAAGTGCTCCGCAACCCCGAAGACACGGGTGTGCAGCACCGCGTAGGCGAAAAGGTCAAGGCGATGATGGCCCACCGTCCGCTGTTTGTGTGGGAATAGGCACAGGCTTTGCATGCGATCCGCTATGCGTATTCTCATCCTATCTGCTGCCGTCTTGGCACTTACGTGCCATGCACAAGTTAAACTACCGTTAAACGTACCAAAGGCTGCTGAGTCATTGCTTCCGAAAAACACGGTTGCACTCACTGAATCTGAAGTGGCCGGTGGTCTTAAGGAAGCCTTAGTCGCCGGAGTGAAGTCCGGTTCGTCGCTGCTTGGTTCAGTTGGTGGCTTTGCCCAATCCGAGGTCTACCGCCTAGCCTTACCCCCAGAGGTTGCAGACCTCGAGGCCAAGATCAACGCGAATCCCGTGCTGCGCGCGGCGCTCAAGCCCCAGATAGAGCAGCTCAAAACCAAGCTCAACGAGGGCGCAGAGCGTGCGGCATCCAAATCATTCCCCATCTTTCGCGAGGCGGTGGTGGGAATGTCGGTGCGCGATGCACTCGGCATTTTAAAAGGAGGACAAGGTTCTGCAACCCGATACCTGCGCGCGGAGACGGAACAACCCCTGCAGGCAGCGTTTCGCCCTGCGGTGCAAAGCGCCCTTGATGAAGTTGAGATTGCGAAGTACTGGGAGCCCGTGGCCAAGGCAATTAACCAAAACAAGCGTTTGCTCGGTCGTACCGAAGACATTCAAACTGACCTCGTGGCTTATGTCAACCAAAAGGCCACCGACGCACTGTTCCGCGAAATTGCGCTTCAAGAAGACCGCATTCGCCAGGACCCCGTACAGCGCACAACCGAATTGCTGCGCAAGGTATTCGGTAGCCTTTAGAACGTTCGGCCGTACTTCGCTGCAAAGGACTTAGCCCTTCGTTGAGCCTGCCATTGCGCGATCCCAGGAAGTTTATTCAATAGGATGTCGCCTCCGCCAAAGATCCACGAGTATGCTGTTCGTGCCCATTCGCGAAGGGTTCGCGGCCAGATTCGGTAGGTAATTGAAAAGCTTCCGGTCACGTAGGTGATGTGGTGCCAATAACCTTTGGGGATGTAGAGCGTGTCCCCAGGGTCAAGGACTACTTCATAGCCTTCGAGTCGTTCAAGGTTTGGAAATGCTTCGCGGAGTTCATTCAGCCGGCTGAAGTCCACAGCAGAATGTACCGTGCCGGGAATCTGATAGAGGTTTTCGTTCTGCCGCTGATCAAAAAGCCAGACGCGTTTTTGGCCTTTGAAGTGACTTAGCAATAGATCAATCCAATCAAAATCGTAGTGAATTCGTGAATCGCTGCCCGGAGCACCAAAAAAGTAGGCGGGGATGCTTGCAACCCTTATTCCCAGCACGTGAAATCGTGATGCGTTGGAATGATGTAAGCTTGGCGCATGAGATCTGAGATTGAACGCAAACAGGCGCTCATCAGATGGTTCATTTCGCTCGAGCTGTCTGAAGTACTCAGCGATTGATTTTCGGGCGATGGGCTTTGGAAAAAATGATGTGGATTGACCATTGGCAAATGCATTGCCTCGAATGCCTGCTGTTCGCGTGCCCACTGCACGGCAAAGGTCATCCCAAGTCCATTGGTTTGCCTGCCAATGTTTGGCAAATTGTCTCATTACCAAGGGTGTGCCTGCTTGCTTGGCACGCTGGAATTCAGCCCGTATCATGGTTCCTCGGGCTTCAGGCATTGGTCGAAGGTTCATGCCGCTAAAATTCTAGGTTCCCGAGAAGATGGTTTTAGCAGATTGTGCCAAACAAAATTAATTGCGGTGCAGAAACTGCGAATTCCAGTTCATTTCAAATTATTTCTTTTGCATAAATCAATACAATTGATCATGCGAAACCCTTTTCTATCTGTACTCTTTTGCGCTGCGCTCGCCATGAGTGGAACCTCCAATGCGCAGTCTGAGCCTAAAAAAACTTTGGCAGTATTGGATTTTGACGTCCGAAACTACCCCGTAGATGCACAGCAACTCATCGATAAAGCCACTATTGAGTTGATTCGCATCAATAAGTTCGAAATCGTCGACAAGTACGACATAGAGTACATCTCGAAGCGCGACCAAGTGGACCTCAAGGGCTGCTATTCCAAAATTTGCCTTGAAGACATTGGCAAACGCCTAAAGTGCGACTTTATTCTCACTGGATCGTACGATGTCCTTGGTGATCGAGTAGCTGTTACTGTTCGTTTATATGACGTCGCGACGGGAAGTTTCACCGAATCTGCAAGCCGTGTGTACTTGAACATTCCGCAGCAAAACCTCACTATGATGGAGGTGTCCATCAAGGACCTGCTTGCGGTGGCAAACGACGAAAACCTGATTAAGAAATTGACCATCAGCGAAGAGTACGAAAGTGCGCTGAACAACCCTGAAACGGCGGTCATCAATAATAACGGTCCACGACTCGGAATCACCGCGGTTGCCGGATCGAGTACCCAAATCCTGATGGCTGACCCAAGGACGGGCGGATTCGGGTACAGCATACCCGCGCTCACTTCGTTTGGCTACCAGTTTGAGCAAGTGTTTGTCAATAGCGGAGACTTTCAGGCTTTGTTTGAGTTCATTCCATTGATTGCCGGACTGGAGTACGGTCGTGTCATCCCTAGTGCCAACGTGCTAATGGGGATGCGCAACAGCCGCACCGGTTGGGAATTTGCGGTGGGTCCCAACTTTACAACGACCGTGACTGCGCAGGGCTATCTGCAAGGTGAGAACTTCATTCTTAGTAACGACCCTTCAAAAGAATTGATTACCCGCCTGGATTCTCGCGGAGACCTCACTGTATCAACTGGCTTGGTGCTCGGTTTCGGGAAAACGTTTAAGTCGGGTAAAATGAACTTCCCAGTCAACTTGTTTGTGGTAACTCCGGGGCGCGGTGATTCATGGCGCATCGGTACCTCAGTTGGTTTCAATATCGTGCGCAAGAAGACCCCGAGCTTTACTCCAATGACTGCGACCAAGCCGCTGACGCCTGCAGCTTCAGGTGCATCCGTACAGCGAATCACCATCCAATAAATCTAGATCTACGTTAAGGTAGCGCCGGGCCGAAGGGTTCGGCGCTTTCTTTTGCTAGTAGACAGAAGTACTTTCGCAGCAGCATGGAATCCGGAACACGCCTCAATAAGTACATCAGCAGCCACGGGCTCTGCAGCCGCCGCGAAGCGGATCGCGCCATTGAAGCGGGCGCCGTGCGGATCAACGGCCGGGTTGCGGTTCTTGGAGATACGGTTCGGGACGGCGATGAAGTAGAGGTGTACGGGCAAAAGGTGGCGGCGAGTTCCAAACCCCGGGCCGTATACCTGCTGCTCAATAAGCCCGAGGGCGTAACCTCGACGACCGACCAGAGCATTCGCGGCAACGTGGTGGACTATGTGCGCTATCCGGAGCGGATTTTTACGGTGGGCCGTCTTGACAAGGATTCGCGAGGTCTGCTACTGCTGACGAATGATGGGGATTCCGTCAACAAAATTCTCAGGGCGGGCAACGCCCATGCCAAGGAATATTGGGTTCAGGTGCGCCGTCCGATTACCGATGCGGAGCTTGATGTGATGGCCCGCGGAGTTCCGATGCTCGGAACCCGAACACTTCCGTGTACGATTGAACGGATTAGTCCGCGTGCATACAAAATCATCTTAATTCAGGGCTTGAACCGCCAAATTCGCCGAATGGCCGAGTTCGTCGGGCACGAAGTGGCGATTTTGGAGCGCAAACGCATTATGCACCTCACCGACAACGGATTGCCGACGGGTGCGTGGCGTGAATTGACGGATGCAGAAGTGGCACAACTGCTCGATGCAGTCAAAGACAGTGACGGAGACCCAACTGCTCGTGTAGAGGGTCCTCGACCCAAGGATTTTCACCAGCCCGGACCAGGCTACCGCGGTGAACGACCTCCGCGCAGGCGATGAGGTTGACGCTACTTGCGTTGGGCGCGGTGCTGCTTTGGTTCTTGGTTCCGTACTGGCTTCAAGAGGGCATGTTTATGGACGGCCAGATTTATGCGGCCGTCGCACAGAACCTTGCAGATGGATTGGGTAGCTTTTGGGCTCCGGTCTACCAGCCGTCGTCCCCTGTTCCGTATTCCGAGCAGTTGCCGATGTTCACGGGCTTGGAATCGCTGTTTTTTCGCGTTTTGGGCGGAAGTCTGTGGACCGAACGCGTGTTTATGGCCGTGGCCTGGATTGCGACTGCGGCGGGTCTTTGCGCCCTTCAGATAAAGTGGTGGCCCCAACGCGGCCTCGAATCGGCGATTTGGATAGTGGCGGTGTGGAGCTCGGCTCCCTTGGTGGGCTGGGGCATGGGTAACCACGTACAAGAAATGTGGATGGCTCCGTTCGCGGTTTGGTCGGTGGTCGCAATGTCGCATTCGCGCTGGGTGTGGTTGGGCGGATTGCTCACGGTTGCTGCGGCATTATTTAAGGGGCCGCAGGGACTGTTTCCGTTGGTGTGGCTTCCGCTGGTTGGCGGGCTGGGATTGCTTCATCGTGGAGCGGCGGCCCGTAGGTTTGGGATCGTTCTGCTGACGCTAGGTTTGGCGGCCGTCGGACTATGGCTGTGGGACGATGCCCACGAGGCGATAGAGCGCAACGCGGGGAACCGCTTGGTCCGGACCTTCACCCAAGCGCGCGCGGTGACTACTGCGGATCGTCTATGGTTGCTAGGGCCGATGCTCGGTCAGTGGGCGGTGCTGCTTGGTGCTTCGCTAGCGGTGGCGTGGATTCGCTTTGGTTCACTGCGAGCTACACTCGACCGCAGGGTTCTGGCGATGCTTGCGTTGGGGCTGAGCGCGTCGCTTCCGTTGATGGTGACGCATGAGCAGCGTGATTTTTACGTGATTACTTCGTTACCCTTTGTGGCCCTCGGCCTGGGTAATTTATGGGGCGGAGCCAAGCTGGTGCGCAGTCCAAGGTTCGCATGGGTGCTTGGAGTGATTGCGCTGGTGGGCTTGAGTTCATTGCCGTGGCGGCGCGTGGAGCGGGATGCGGAACTTAGGGCGTCGCTCCAAACGTTTGAGGGTACGTTTGCGCCAAGGTCGGCGTTTAATGTGGTTCCGGAATTGAGGTTGAACCACGAGCTGGCCGCGTACGCGATGCGCCTGTACCGTTGGGAGGTGGATTTGGCGAATGACCGGCCGCATGCGAATGTGGTGCGGATTGATTCGGTCAATTCCAAGCGGGTGGTTCTTAAGGTCAAGCCCGCACCGCAGCAGTAGTTGGTGGTGCTTCGTGCGGTTGTGCGTGCGGTTAGGTTGGGTAGACCTATCTTTCGGCCACGAGACAATCCACATTTGCATGTCTGACGAAGACCGACCCGACGCTGCCTTTCACGAGAAAAAGGCCAAAAACAAGAAGACCACCAACTACGGGGGAGGTCAGAAGCTGAAGATGAAAAAGGCGCTGAAGCACATGAAGCCTCTAAAGCCAGGCTCGAAGAAGCGCTAGGCTATTGGTTTCGATGAACCATCGTGAATTTTTTGAGGGGGAATTAGTGGGCCGCGAAGCGTCCCATGGTTCCTGAAGGGGGTGCTTTACTTGGATGCAAGCCCCCAGCAGCGTCGCTGCTGGCTGTTTTTCATTTTTTCCTGCTCGCCAAAGTGAACTTCGCTCGCGGCTAAAAATGAAAAACCCGAGCCAAAGGCTCGGGCTTGCATCCGTGTAGCGAGAGGGGGAATTGAACCCCCGACCTCAGGGTTATGAATCCTGCGCTCTAACCATCTGAGCTACCTCGCCGGAATGGGCGGCAAAAGTAGGGCAGAAGTAGGTATTCCGCAACGGGACCTATAAATAGTATGCGAAGGTGAAGGCAGGTAGGGTGAAGCGCTTCCATGTCCGGGTGAGGTTTTCGTAGTCGTAGACATGATTGCCCCCAAGGCTTGGATCTTGGGTATCGACGATTCCGTCAAAATTGGTATCATAACCCAAAAAGGTAGGTTCGTCTTCTGGGTAGCGTGCATTCAGAAAGCCCACGTTAAAATAGGACTTGCTGCGGCGACTGAAGATGCGAATGGCAGGAAGTATTGCGGTGACATCTTCAGAGGTGAAGTGCCACACTTCAGCGGTGAAACCGAAGCGCGAGCCAAAGGCACGGTAGCCGCTGGCGTTGAAGGCGATACCAGAATTAATGTCGAGGAGGTCTTCGCCACCAAAGCTGAGGTATCCAACGCCTGCAGAAAGATTGGATGAGGGAGTACCGTAGGTTCCGACCGCGAAGGGTAGCGCAAAATGGCCCTTACCTGTGACCGGGACACCCGCCAAAGCACCAATTTTGGCGTGGAACTGGGGAGCGAGTTTGATGCCGTAGGAAGCGGTTCCATAGACGCCGAGAAAGAGGGGAGTGCCGATTCCGGCTGAGAAGTGGTCAGTGATTCCGATTTGAAAGTCGACCAGTGGACCGACCACGTTGAGATAGGCGCTGTCCTTGGGGATGCTGAATCCGCTTGGCGCAAAGGCGTAGCGGCTCGCGTGGGCGTCGCGCACATCTTGGGCATAGACCATTGGCGCGAACAGCGAAAGGGCGAGGAGGAGTGGTGTGGTGTTCATAGGCTAAAGGTCGGCAATCGGCGGCGGGCAAATACTGATTTAAATCAGTTCGAAATACACAACAAAATGTACTTGCGCAATTGGATCGAGAGGTTATATTGCAGCTCCAACCCATGAATTCTGAGATGTCTGATCGCGTTCCGCTAGTTATCGAGTTTCCAGTGCGTTGCTCCGCAGCGATGCTGTATTCTTTTTTGAGCACTCCGAGCGGATTATCGGAATGGTTTTGCGACGACGTGAACTCTCGCGGGGACACCTACCGCTTCTTTTGGGGCGAAACCGAAGAGGTAGCGACAGTGGTTCGCAAAAAGACGAACTACTTCATTCAGTACAAATGGGAGCACGACGACAGCGACAACCGCTTCTCGTTTGAATTCCGCATTGATGTCGACGATTTGACTGGCGACGGATTGCTGACAGTCACGGACTATGTAGAGCATGATGAGGAATCTGAAATGAGGTCACTGTGGCAGAGCCAAATTCACACCTTGCTTCGGACCATCGGGTCGTAAGCACGCGCTCTGCGCTTGCACTTTTTGCTACGGCATCAATCGTGCTGGCGTCATGGACGTGGTCGTTGGGTAGCCACGAATTCCAGCGCTCCCTTGATCAATTGCCTTGGTTTGAACTCATGCACGGAGTTACGGCCCTTGGGGATGGCGGATTTGCATTGGTGATTGCCCTTTGGCTTGCACTCCGCAAAAGCTCGCGCTCAGAATGGACCGCATTTATGGTCGGTTTTGCGGCAGCGGCCTTGATCCCTCAATTTGGTAAAAACTTTATTTGGCCAGACGCGGTGCGTCCCTACGCGGCGGTTCAAGACGTTAGGCTTTCGCAGCTGCTCGATCCGGCTCTTTACAAATCGTTTCCGTCGGGCCATAGCTCGGTCGGAGCGTTTTTCGCACTCTTTCTAGCGTACCGAAAGCCCTCGTGGCGCTGGTTGTACCTGGTTCTCGGAATCGCCGTCGGTTTTAGCCGCATGGCGCTGCACTTTCACTGGACCGAAGACGTGATTGCAGGTTGGGCCATTGGACTTTGTGCCGCGTGGCTCGCCGAACGTACCTTGGGCCCCAAACTAGACACACATGGGACTACTTGACGGTAAAGTCGCCCTTATCACGGGCGCATCCAAAGGAATTGGCAAGGCTATCGCACAGCGCTTCGCGCAGGAAGGCGCAAAAGTTGCCTTCACCTACCTCAGCAGCGTCGAGCGCGGCCAAGCGCTTGAAGCTGAACTCAGCCAGTACGGCGAGGCCGCTGGATTCCGCAGCGACGCATCGAGCGGCGAGCAGGCTGAAAAGCTCATCGAAGACGTAGTGGCCCGTTTTGGCCACATTGACGTGGTGGTGAATAACGCTGGAATCACGCGCGATACCCTCCTTTTGCGCATGAGCGAAGAGGATTTTGACCAAGTGATCTCAACCAACCTCAAGTCGGTTTTTAATACGACGAAGCACGTGCAGCGTTACTTCCTCAAGCAGCGCTCGGGCAGCATCATCAATATCTCGAGCATTGTCGGAATCAAAGGCAACGCCGGCCAATCGAACTACGCGGCTTCAAAGGCCGGAATCATAGGGTTTACCAAGTCGGTGGCCCTCGAGCTCGGTTCGCGCGGGGTTCGCTGCAACGCCATCGCTCCAGGCTTCATCGAAACCGAAATGACCGGCGTCCTCGACGAGAAGGTGGTCCAGTCGTGGCGCGACGCAATTCCGTTGAAGCGCGGCGGCCAACCCGAAGATGTGGCCAATGCCTGCGTCTTTTTGGCCAGCGACCTTTCGTCGTACATCAGCGGCCAGGTGCTTCAAGTCGACGGCGGTCTCTTGACCTGATGTTCGTGAATAACTTCATTCGGAACCCGCCCCACAGGCGGGTTTTTTCTTTTGGGGCCTCCGTATCTTCGAGTTTATGAAGAATAAACTTTTGGCAGCCCTTTGGACTGCTGCCCTCGGATCCACCTCGGTGTGGGCGCAAGGAATGTGGTTTCCGCACGAAGTGGCGGGACGCAAGGCCGACATGAAGGCCGTTGGAATGAAGATGAGTACTTCAGCGATTTACAGTTCAGAAGGTGGAGGTCTGAACGAATCGGTGGTGCACTTTGGCGGATTCTGTACCGGCGAAGTGATTTCGTCAAAAGGTTTGGTGCTCACCAACCACCACTGCGGGTACGACGCGATTCAATCGCATTCAAGCATCGAAGACAACCTGCTCGAGCACGGTTTCTGGGCTAAATCCTACGCCGAAGAGAAGCCCAACCCGGGGCTCTTTGTGGATTTTGTCCTTCGGACTGAAGATGTTACGCTTGCGGTTCAGTCGCTCATCGCAAAAGGTCAAGAGCCTGGCGAGGCGATGAAGGACGTTGCTGCTGCCCAGCCCAAACCAGATGCGTCGTGGATTCACAACGTAAAGCCCATTTTTGCCGGAAACCGCTACGTGCTCACGAGTGCCCGACGCTACCCCGACGTGCGCCTTGTAGGTGCGCCACCGAGCGCGGTGGGCAAGTACGGATCCGACACCGACAACTGGGTGTGGCCGCGCCATACGGGTGATTTTTCACTGTTTCGCGTGTACACGGCACCAGACGGTAGTCCGGCAGAATACAGCTCAAGCAATGTTCCGATGAATGTAGCCAAGCCGTTGGCTATTAGCCTTCGCGGAGTCGAGGAGGGCGACTTCACATTGATTTATGGATTCCCGGGACGCACTGACAGCTACATGCCCGTCTCTGAGGTGCAGCAGCAGCTCAAAACGATGCTTCCGACCCGTGTCGCAATGCGCCACGAGGTGCTTCGCACGTGGGATTCCGCGATGCGCGTCGATCCAATGGTCAAAATCCAGTACGCGTCGAAGTACGCGAGTGTAGCCAACGGATGGAAGAAATGGATTGGCCAAATCGAGGGCATGGCAGAGGTTTCAGGCGTCGATACGCTTGCCGCTCGCGAGGCTCGCGTCGCCGCTTTTTCGCCCCAAGGCCTCGCTGTAATCCAGCGTTTTGGTGAACAAAACGACGCCTTGATGGACGCACGCTGGACCGCACTGTACTACCAAGAGTTGATTCCGCGCTGGGAACTCGCCACGTGGAGCCGATTGACCTCGGCCTACTTAAAAGCAGTTGCCATGGGCGACAATCTTGACAAACCCAGGGCAGCCTTGCGCGAGCTCTACAAAGATTGGAACCCAGAGCTCGACCGCCGTGCCGCACAGCGATTGATTGCAGCCTGGAACGCCAATTCCGAAGTGGAACATGCGGAGTCCAACCTGCTTTCGTTCACGGATCCTAAAGTGTCTGGCTCGGTTCCTGCGTTACCCGCCGACGGCGCATCGTGGGAGGCCTTTGATGCCGCAGCCAAGTCGCACCCCGCCTTGGGGCTCAGCGCCAGCCTGCGTGAAGAATACTCCGCATTGATGGGTGAGCTCTCAGCGTCCGAGACCGAGTACCAATCGGGCATGAAGGACTGGATGGCCGTGCAGCTTGCCTACGCCGCGTCGACTAAAAAGCAAATCGCTGCCGATGCCAATTCCACGCTCCGCGTGGCCTACGGTCGCGCTGGAGGCTTTTCGCCTGCCGACGGCATGCGCTACACCACCCACACGACTGCCGACGGAGTACTGGCCAAGTACCGCCCCGGCGACTACGAGTTCGACCTGCCAGAGGCCTACCGCACGAAGCTCGAGGCCAAGGACTACGGACCCTACACGCTGAGCAATGGTGAGCTACCTGTCTGCTTTTTGGCCGCAAACCACACCTCGGGCGGAAATTCCGGAAGCCCCGCATTCAACGACCGTGGCGAACTCATTGGTCTCAATTTTGACCGCGTATGGGAGGGAACCATGAGCGACTTCTACTTCACTCCCCAGCGCTGCCGAAACATCATGGTGGACATTCGCTATGTGCTTTGGGTTGTCGACCGCTACGCGGGGGCAGACCGACTCATTCAAGAGATGAATATCGTCCGCTAAACCCGGCTTCGCGTCGTACTTTTGCCGCGCAATTAACCGCTAATCCTTGAATCCGTCATGAGCGTTCTGGTCAACAAGTCATCGAAAATTATCGTACAAGGTTTCACTGGTAAAGAGGGGAGCTTCCACGCCGAGCAAATGATCGCATACGGCACGAACGTGGTCGGCGGAATCACTCCAGGTAAAGGGGGTCAATCCCACCTCGATCGCCCGGTGTTCAATACGGTGAGCGATGCGGTTAAGGCAACGGGTGCTGACGTTTCAATCATTTTTGTTCCGCCCGCATTTGCCGCCGACGGCATTATGGAAGCTGCCGACGCTGGAATCCAAGTCATTGTGTGCATTACCGAGGGTATCCCCGTGGCCGACATGATGAAGGCCAAGGCCTACGTCAAAGAGCGCGGAGTGCGCTTGATTGGCCCCAACTGCCCCGGCGTGATTACCGCTGACGAGGCTAAAGTGGGCATCATGCCCGGGTTTGTCTTCAAGAAGGGCAAGATTGGTATTGTTTCTAAATCCGGAACCCTGACCTACGAGGCTGCTGACCAATTGGTGAAGGCAGGTCTCGGCGTAACCACAGCCATTGGCATTGGCGGTGACCCCATCATCGGCACTACAACCCGCGAGGCCGTTGAGCTTTTAATGAACGACCCCGAAACCGAAGGTATTGTAATGATCGGCGAAATCGGTGGCCAACTCGAGGCTGAGGCAGCGCGCTGGATTAAAGCTGACGGCAACCGCAAGCCGGTTGTTGGTTTTATCGCAGGCGAAACAGCCCCTAAGGGCCGTACCATGGGCCACGCCGGCGCTATCGTAGGTGGAGACGACGACACTGCCCAAGCTAAAAAAGCGATTCTTCGCGAGTGCGGCGTTGAAGTGGTGGATTCACCTGCCCACATCGGTCCCCGTATGGCTGAGCTCTTCGGAGTCAAAGCATAACGATGAATAGGGCGCAAGCCTACGGCGACGGCCTGTTTGAAACGATGCGCGTTTCAAAGGGTCGCGTCCTGAATCCCGAAGAGCACTACTTCAGACTGCTGGCGGGCATGCGTATTCTTCGCATGCCCATTCCTTCTCACTGGAATCCAGATGGATGGCTTGCCGACTTAAAAACTGCTGAGCTTGATGCTACCCGCGACTACCGACTCCGCCTTAGCGTGTGGCGCACTGGCGAACTAGGTTATGCGCCAGAACCCCGCGCAGGAGTAGAGTGGGATGTAACCGCCACTCCTATTGACGGAATAGGGTACCCCGTCCCCGTACTTCGACCCGAATTAGGTCTTTTTCAGGATCACCGAAAGAGCGCGGGAATCCTCTCGAATGTGAAGACGAGCAGCGCCGTACTTTATGTGCTGGCGGCGGGTTTTGCCCGCGAACAGCGCGTGGAGGAAGTTCTAATTCTCAACCATGAAAACCAAGTGCTTGAAGCGTCTAAATCCAACGTGATGCTGGTGCAGGGGGAGGAAATCATTACCCCGCCATTGAGTGCCGGAGCCTTGAGGGGCGTCATGCGCGAAGTGGTGCTGGGACTCGCGCCAAGTCTTGGACTTCAGGTTCGTGAAGAGGTATTTAGTCCTTTTGCGCTGCAGTCTGCAGACGAAGTGTGGCTAACTAACGCCGTACACGGCGTAGCGGCAGTTCGAAAATTCCGCAAAACAGAATATAGTTCAAATCGTGCAGAGGCGATGCAGAAATTGGTTATCGAGCGTGCCCATCTTGCTCAATTCCAATAAGGAGTCTCAGGTGAATTAAACCAAAGCTTTAATTCATCCGGCCAACGTTGCGCCAGAGTTCGGTACGCGTCGTGAGTTTGCCACCAGTCCGACTGCACGACGCCCTTGGCTACTACCCAACTCCCTTCTTCGAGTTCGGACGCCAGCTGGCCTTCTGCCCATCCCGAATAGCCGGCCATGAACTGGATGTCGTCGGGGTGCAGCCACTCCGAGTCAATGGCCTCACGTAACGCGTCAAAATCACCGCCGAAATAGATTCCGGGAAGTACTAGTTCTGAGTTCGGAATGAGGTCCGGTCGACGGTGGAGGTAGTACAGCGAATCGGTACTGACGGGACCTCCCAAATAAAGAGGCCATTCGGGCCAGTCGCCACGAAGTGCTTGATCTAAAGTGTACGCACTTAACTTGTTGACAATCAGACCTACGCACGAATCAGGCCCGACGTGGGTCATCAGTACGAGTGAGCGACTGAAGTTTCCGTCCTCAAGAAGAGGGTGGGCCATTAAAAAAGATCCGGTTTCGGCCTGCATGCGAACTAATTTAGCGCAATAATGGCACTACACGACGACCGCAAAGAATACGTCAAGGGAAGCCTTGACGATCGATGGCTGCAGGCTGATCCGTTCATCCAGTTTGAAGCATGGATGAATGAGTACCAGGCGACCGGCGTGGAGGATGCTACCGCCTTTGCACTGAGTACGGTGTCCGCCAATGGCGATCCGGACGCGCGCACGGTACTGCTTAAAGAGGTTCGCGAGGGCGAACTCGTATTCTACACGAACTACACTTCGAAAAAAGGCAAAGACCTTGAAGCGACGCCACGAGCGCACGCTTTGTTTTTTTGGCCCAGTCTTGAGCGCCAAATTCGCGTGCTCGGTTCCGTGCACAAAATTTCAGTTGAAGAGAGCTCAGCCTATTTTGCCAGTCGCCCGCTCGGAAGCCAGTGGGGGGCTGCCGCGTCGCAGCAGTCACAGCCCATCGCATCACGAGAAGCCATGGAAGCCCAATGGAAGGCACTCCAAGACCAGTACCCAGATTCGATTCCGCGCCCCGACCATTGGGGCGGATACGCCATCCGCGCCGAACGCATCGAATTTTGGCAGGGTAGGGCGAGCCGACTTCACGACCGTATTCAGTTTACGCGCCAGCCCAACCAAAGCTGGACTGCACAAAGACTTCAACCATGAGTTTATCCAAATTTGCCGTGGTCGGCTGCGGCCGCATTGGCCAGCGCCACATTGAAATGATCCGCAACCTTGAGCATGCGGAACTTGTCGCAACCTGCGACGTCCGCAATGCGGATGAACTGGGATTGCCCGCTGGGATTCCACACTACCACTCGCTTGAAGCGCTTTTGGCGGACCATCACGTGGATGTATTAGCCGTAGCAAGTCCCAATGGGATGCACGCTGCACATGCGCTTCAGGGTATTGAGTCCGGAGCTCACGTCATTATAGAAAAACCAATGGCGCTGCACAAGTCCGACGCCGAACGTGTACTGCACGCTGCCCTTCAGCGCGGACGCTACGTGTTTGGTGTCATGCAAAACCGCTATTCACCTCCCTCGGAGTGGCTGAAGTCCGTGGTGGATCAAGGCCTGCTGGGCGATATTTTTCAGGTACACATCGACTGCTTCTGGAACCGGGACGATCGCTACTACCATTCCGGTGGCTGGCACGGCACCAAAGACTTAGACGGCGGAACCTTGTTTACCCAATTTAGTCACTTCATCGACATCCTCTACTGGGTCTTTGGTGACGTGAAGCCATTGTCGGCGCTCCTTCGCAACTACAACCACGGTCACAGCATTGAATTTGAAGACACTGGTCTTGTTCACTTCGCACTTCCGCAGCACGGAGCTGCACTCGGTTCACTGAACTACAGCACTAGCGTGTGGGATGCCAACCTCGAAAGCTCGATGACCATCATCGGATCAAAGGGAAGCATTAAAGTCGCCGGCCAGTACATGAATGAAGTCGTGCATTGCCACGTCGAGGGCTACACCATGCCCGAATTGGCTCCGAGCAATCCGCCCAATGACTACGGTCCCTACAAGGGTTCGGCCGCCAACCATATGTATGTGTACGAAAACGTGCGCGACGTGCTGCGCGGAACCAAACCCATCACAACGAATGCGCTCGAAGGACTCAAAGTAGTGGAGATCATCGAGTCCATCTATGCCTTAGCGCGGTAAACCTAAACCACAAAGCATAAAAAAAGCCGCCCGAGGGGCGGCTTTCGCGTTTAGGTGATTTGGGCATTAGAGTTTGCCAGCCAGCTCAGCGCCAGCCTTGAACTTAGCAACCTTCTTGGCGGCGATTTTGATGGTCGCGCCAGTTTGTGGGTTGCGGCCTTCACGAGCACCGCGCACAGAAACGCTGAAGGTACCGAAACCTACGAGTGATACTTTGCCACCTTTGGCAAGGGCACCACCGATGTTATTGGTTACGGAATCCAGGGCTACTTTGGCTTGCGCCTTAGAGATACCTGCGTCAGCTGCAATGGCGTCGATGAGTTCTGCCTTGTTCATGCTTGTTGTTTTTTAAGAGTGATTAAACGTTTGGTTTTCCCAAATATAGGCGGAATCGCAATACGCACAAGGATTTAGTCAATTTTTTGACCACTTAGTGTAAATCTTCCCCTTATTCGACTTCCACGTACAAAATCTGATGCCAGCATTCGACGTTTGCCAGGCCATTGCACTTCATGGATGACGAGATTCAGGTTGCCAGAATTGACCGTAATTCCTTGATTATCAATTAAATATTCTATATTTTCTTGGGTGCTAGATGAAGATGGTCCGGTCCATTCGCTTGCATAGAGCTTCCAGCGCTCATTTGGGTGTTCAGGGCTTGGTAAGCTCGCTCCGGGGATGGGATCGCAGGCCCTAATGCGGTTGTGCAGGTTCCAAAGCGTCGTTAACTGCTCCAATTGCGCGAATTCAGGAGTCAATTTGGGCGCGGCGCGATGGGATAAAGCTACTTCTTGAGGTAGCGGACGAAGATCGTGCAGCACCCTTTGAACGAGAACCTGTGCGGCGAGTTGGGCTCCTTCGTGGGCCATTCGGACGTACAATTGACCAAAATTTTCATTGGTTCCGACCGGAATCCGAACCTGACGAAGGATGGGGCCCTCATCGATGGCATGGTTCAACGAAAATGCAGAGACGCCCGTTTCGGAATCACCATAAGCGAGACTCCATTGAATGGGGGCTGCGCCGCGAAGGTCTGGAAGGAGCGAGCCATGGATATTGAGCGAACCATACGGCGGCATGTTCCAGACGACCTCGGGAAGCATTCGAAAAGCTACCACCGTAAATATATCGGCGTTGAATGCAGCGAGTTCCTTAAGAAATTCAGGATCGCGCAGTTTCTCTGGTTGCAGAAGGGGTATAGAATGTTCGCGTGCACGCAGGGCTACGGGGCTTGACTTCAGCTGCTGTCCGCGGCCACTCGGACGGTCCGGAGCAGAAACAACGGCCACTACATTGACCTCGGGTGCATCAATCAGCGCCTGAAGACTGGTTGCGGCAAAATCGGGGGTACCAAAAAATACAGTTCGTAGCATGGCGCAAAGGTCGGAACTAAAGCGTGACCCAACCGGACTCGTCGAGCGTCCACCAGCCCAAATCGGATCCGCGGCCTAAAAAGCGAGCTGCCTCTGAACGGGGAAGCCCCGTGCGCTCTGCCGCATCTCGAATGCTAAGCCTGTGCGATTCGGATCCGTGCAGTGCAGTAAGCAGCGCATAGGCCAGCTCAGAAGGCTCGCGCTTGGACCGGCACACATCGCAGCGTCCGCAGTCCGCTGCCCTCTCACCGAAGTAGGCCAAAAGCTGAGTAAATCGGCATTCGACCGCATGCGGGTCAAGCATTGCGGCCACGGCGCGGGATCGCCCCAAGATTCGGTTGCGGTCTACGTCCCAGTCGGCCTTAGAAATGGGGCTCGAACCTTGAGGAAACCTCGGGTGCGCCCAACGGTATGTGGTTCCGCTTCCGCCACCCTCAAGGCTAATCAGTTCGAGTTCGGCGGCACGGTTGAGCAGTAGGCGAACTTGGGCCAACGTCCAGCCGCCAATCCCTGCGAGCGCGCTGAGTTCGATGCGTTCTGAATGGTGTACAATCCCCGGGTAGCGTCGGGCTAGTGTGTAGAGCAGGTCAGAATAGGCGGGGTTTGCCTCGGCGATTTCGACGAGCTCGCTTCCTCCGTAGCGAAGCTGCACGCGAAATTGGGCCTCGGACTCTTCAATCACCTCGACGAGGCCTTTGCGCGCCATGATGCGAAGCACGAGTTCGTGCGCGGGACTTTGGGGGCGAACTCGGACGCCCGGGCCATCCCCAACCGCTATTTGAGCCTTGCTGGCTAGTTCGTGGTAGTGCTGAATCCACGTGGCGAATGGAGGCATGGAGCGTTCCATCTTGCGGGTAAACGCAGATAACGCTTTAGGCTCAAGTAGTACAAGGGCGTGGGCATCGTGACCGTCACGGCCTCCTCGGCCAATTTCTTGATAAAGTGCTTCGGGACTCTCAGGGAGTTCGGTGTGCAGGACTTGCCGCACGTCCGGTTGGTCAATCCCCATTCCGAATGCGGTCGTCGCGACCATCGTTCGCACACTGCCGCTGCTCCAGGCCGTCTGAAGTCGTTCGCGGTCGGAACGCGGCATTCCCGCGTGGTAGGGCGCCGCCGGAATTCCGCGGTCTGAAAGGTACTGGGCCCAGCGGGTAGCCGCGGCACGGCTGCGTACGTAGACAATTTGCCGTCCGTCATAGGGCACGATGGACGCTGCACATGCCGTTGCAATTTCAGCGACTTCGCGCACCGACCAAATGAGGTTGGGGCGCGCAAACGATGCCTGAAACACTTTTGGCTGGCGAAGACCCAGAAGTTGAATGACATCTGCAAGTACGTCAGGGGTAGCCGAGGCGGTGAGCGCGATGCACGGAACTTGGCTGAGCGACTCCCGCAGTTCCTTGAGCTGAGTGTACTGTGGCCTGAAGTCATGGCCCCATTGGCTGACACAGTGGGCCTCATCAATGGCGAGCAGGCGAATGTCCCAGTGCTCAATGATGGCGGTAAAGTTCCGCGAACGGGCGCGTTCGGGCGAAACATAGGCGAACTGAGGCGGACGGAGCTGCAGGTCCATCCAATCCGAGTTTTTGAGGTCTCCGGCGAGTGAACGGGCATCGATTCCGCGCTGGACGAGCTGGGCCACTTGGTCCGACATCAGTGAAATAAGGGGTGAGATCACGATGGTGGTTCCGCCCAAGGCAAGTCCCGGAACCTGAAAGCACAGCGACTTACCGCCTCCAGTGGGCAGCAGGGCTACGGTATCGTGGCCAGAAACTACAGATTCCGCAATCGGGCGCTGCAGCGGCCGAAAGTCGGGATAGCCCCAGACAGCCTGCAGTACCTGCTGCAGGCGATCACTTGCGACCGAGGACATGAAGTATGAATTCTACGCGCTGTTCGACGGAAGCCCGCGGAACCTCAACAAGTTCGTAGCCCAACGTGGAATAGGTCGAAACAAGTGATTCGTGGACTTGAACCGCAGTTTCGAAGGGCTCCCAACGTTCGCCATCGGTGCGGTAAATGGCCTCCCAGGGCGGAAAAATGAAGACTTTATAGTGGTAGGGGTAGGGCGAGGGGTCCATCCACTCGGGGATCTCTTTGTCTCCCGCCTGTAGGTAACTAAGCGTGTCGAGCAGGCTGCGGTCATAATACACATCGCCGCCGTAGTGCTGTGCCTCGGCGTGCTGTGCTGCGCGGAGCTTCCAGATTACTTCTGAAAAGGCCAAAAGGTTGCGCCACGGATCATCTCCACCGAGCTTCGTGCCCTCTTGAGTGATGATGTCCCGCGAGATTTCGTGGAGTACGGGGTACCCAAGCTCCTGAAGGAGTGCGACTACCGAAGTTTTTCCGGTAGATGGCGCTCCAGTGAGCACGATGCGGCGGGTTGTGGTGTTACTTTGAGTCATGGAAGAAGCCAAATTTCGGGAACTACTGGAGCAAAACTACACCTGGCCCGCACTGTACATGTTTAAATTCATTTGTCCCGCAGACAATGAGGCCATTGCCCGCCTTCAGCAGCTCTTCGATCCCGAAGTAGCAGAGATTTCTCTTCGCCCATCCTCAAAAGGTAACTACGTGTCATTTACAGCCAAAGAGCTGATGATCAGCGTAGAAGCAGTAATGCAGCGCTACGAACAAGCCCGGGGTATACCCGGGCTCATCAGTCTTTAAGCGATTGGCTCTTTGCCTTCGGCTGGTTGCTCTTGGCCTTCGTCCGATTGTTCTTTTGAGGTTGGTTCTTTGCCGGCCGCTTGAGGCTTCTGAGCTGGCGTAATCACCAAACTCAGTAGCTCAGCGCCTTCGGCACCTGAAAAGACCACGGTGTCTCCGGGATGAAAGGTTCCCTTCACGATTTCTTCAGCTAAAGGGTCTTCGACGTAGCGTTGGATAGCCCGCTGCAGCGGGCGCGCTCCAAACTTCGGGTCAAAGCCCTTGTCGGCCAAAAAGGCCACCGCGCTGTCTTCGAGCTGCACGTGGTACTCCAGAGACTCCATTCGGCGAAGCAAGCTGCGAAGCTCAATGTGAACAATTTTAGCAATGTCTTCTTTTTCAAGCGGTTCAAAGACAATTACGTCGTCAATTCGGTTGAGGAATTCCGGTGCAAACGCTTTCTTCAGCGCAGACTCAATCACCCCTTTTGCAAGGTCTTCAGAACTGTCTTGACGTGTTTTGGTTCCAAATCCGACACCCGTACCAAAATCTTTGAGCTGGCGCGAACCGATGTTCGACGTCATGATGATCAGCGCGTTCTTGAAGTCCACTTTACGCCCAAGGCTGTCGGTCATGTGGCCGTCGTCGAGCGCCTGAAGCAAAAGGTTGAACACGTCGGGGTGCGCCTTCTCAATTTCATCGAGAAGAACCACCGAATAGGGCTTGCGGCGCACCTTTTCAGTGAGCTGACCGCCCTCTTCGTAGCCCACGTACCCTGGAGGCGCTCCTACGAGCCGCGAAATCGCAAACTTTTCCATGTACTCAGACATGTCGATGCGAATGAGTGCGTCGGCAGAGTCGAAGAGCTGGATCGCGATCTCTTTGGCCAACTGGGTTTTTCCGACGCCTGTGGGTCCTAAAAAGATAAAGGATCCAACGGGTTTGTTGGGGTCTTTGAGGCCTGCACGGTTGCGCTGAATGGCGCGAACCACCTTGCGCACGGCTTCGTCTTGGCCGATGATTTTGCTCTTAATGTCTTGCTCCATAGCAGCAAGTTTCGCCAGCTCATCCTTAGACACTTTGCGAACTGGAATTCCGGTCATCATCGACACTACTTCGGCAATGTCGTCCTCAGTGACGGGAGCTCGATTCTTGCGAACCTCATCGTCCCACTCAGCTTGTACTTGAGCGAGTTTCGTTTCGAGCTGCTTTTCATCGTCGCGAAGCTTAGCGGCCTCTTCGTAGCGCTGCTTTTTCACGACTTCCATCTTTTGCTTTCGCACAGCCTCAAGCTGCTCTTCGAGCTCGCGAACTCCCTCGGGAACCGAAATGGAACCCAAGTGAACGCGGCTGCCGGCCTCGTCGAGGGCGTCAATCGCCTTGTCGGGCAAGAATCGGTCAGGAACGTAGCGCACCGTGAGTGCGACACAGGCCGCTAGTGCCTCGTCGGTGTACGCCACATTGTGGTGCTCTTCGTACTTGGGCTTGAGGTTGCGCAGGATCTGCAAGGTCTCGTCAGGGGTCGGTGGATCTACCATGACCTTCTGGAACCGCCGCTCGAGCGCACCATCCTTCTCAATATATTGGCGGTATTCGTCGAGGGTCGTGGCTCCGATGCACTGAATCTCACCGCGCGCCAAGGCAGGCTTGAACATGTTGCTCGCGTCGAGTGAGCCCGTGGCTCCGCCCGCACCCACAATGGTGTGGATCTCATCGATGAACAATATAATGTCGTCGTTCTTCTCGAGCTCGTTCATGAGCGCTTTCATGCGCTCTTCGAACTGACCACGGTACTTGGTTCCGGCGACAAGACTGGCCAAGTCAAGGGTCACGACTCGCTTGCCAAAGAGCACGCGGCTCACTTGCTTCTGAACAATTTTGAGCGCGAGGCCCTCTGCGATTGCGGATTTACCGACACCGGGCTCGCCAATGAGGAGCGGATTGTTCTTCTTACGGCGGCTCAGTACTTGACTGACGCGTTCAATCTCTTTTTCGCGGCCCACCACGGGGTCGAGTTTGTCTTCGATGGCCAACTTGGTCAAGTCGCGGCCAAAATTGTCGAGGACGGGCGTCTTGCTTTTGGGCTCGCCGGGCTTGCCGGGGCGCGGAGCACTTCCGCGCGAAGGCTCATCTTCGTCGTCTTCACCGCTTATCGCTGCGGACGGACTCGTGCCGCGATCGGGCTTGCGATCCTCCATGAAACGGCTCTGGTATTCGGTTTTGACCGTTTCGTAGTCGATTCCAAAGCTGCGGAGCACCGAGGCCACCGGATCGTTCTCGTTGCGCAATATGCAGAGTAGGAGGTGGGCCGTGCGAATGACGGGGCTTCCGTAGAGTTTGGCCTCGAGAAAGGTAGTTTTAAGGGCCTTTTCGGCTTGGCGGGTCAGCGGAATGTTCTTGCGGCTCAGTCCGGGGTTCTCGACAGGTTGGTGCAGGGCTTCAACTTTGTGGCGGACTTCGAGCAGATCCACGCCAAGCGCTTGAAGCAATTCAATTGCGGAACCGGCTCCTTCGCGCACTAAACCCAGCACTAAATGCTCGGTTCCGATGCTGTCGTGGCCCAGGCGGAGCGCCTCTTCTTTGGCATAGCCGATGACGTCTTTGACGCGCGGTGAGAAATTTTCGTCCATACCCCCAAAGTAACCAATGCCGTGCCAACTCGCAGCACGGTGAACGATGGCTTATTTATAAACAAGTGAATGTGCATAAAACCTAAGAAAAACAAAGGTTTTGCAGGACGTAAAGGGGGTTGCACCTCGTATTTTTGAAGGATATACTAGCTAACTGACATTATGGCCGAAGGCGAACGCATTATACCTATAAATATCGAGGAGGAGATGAAGACCTCCTACATCGACTACTCGATGTCGGTAATTGTTTCACGAGCACTTCCAGATGTGCGCGACGGGCTCAAGCCGGTTCACCGCCGCGTCCTGTACGGAATGAATGAGATGGGCAACCACTCATACAAGTCGTACAAAAAATCCGCACTGGTGGTGGGTGAGGTAATGGGTAAGTACCACCCTCATGGTGATTCCGCGATCTACGACACCATTGTACGAATGGCCCAGGAGTGGAGCCTGCGCTACATGCTGGTCGATGGACAAGGAAACTTTGGTTCAATGGACGGCGACGCCCCTGCGGCAATGCGCTACACTGAGGTGCGGATGCGCAAGATCACCGAGGAATTGGTGCGCGACATCGACAAGGATACGGTTGACTTTAAACTCAACTACGATGATTCGCGTGAGGAGCCCACTGTGCTTCCGACGCGGATTCCGGCACTCCTCGTGAATGGTGCGTCAGGTATCGCCGTGGGTATGGCGACCAATATGCCGCCGCACAACCTCACCGAAGCGATTAATGCCACGATCGCCTACATCGACAACAACGAAGTTGAGGTCGTCGATTTGATGAAGCACATTTCGGCTCCGGACTTTCCGACGGGCGGTACCATTTACGGCTACGACGGTGTTCGCGAAGCGTTTGAAACGGGTCGTGGCCGCATCGTGCTGCGCGCGAAGGCACACATCGAAGAGGTCAACGGCCGCGACTGCATCATCGTTTCAGAGATTCCGTACCAGGTCAACAAAGCCGACATGATCAAGAAGACCGCAGATTTGGTCGACGAGAAAAAGTTGGACGGAATTGCTGACATCCGCGATGAGTCGGACCGCAACGGAATGCGCATTGTCTATGTGTGCAAGCGCGAAGCGGTTCCGAACGTAGTTCTGAATAAGCTGTACAAGTACACGCAGCTTCAGTCGAGCTTTAGCGTGAACAACATCGCCCTGGTCAATGGTCGCCCGATGATGCTGAACCTCAAGGACATGATTCGTCACTTTGTCGACCACCGCCACGAAGTGGTGGTTCGCCGTTCGAAGCACGAGCTGTCTGAAGCACAGAAGCGCGCCCACGTTCTTGAGGGACTGCTGATCGCTATTGACAACCTCGATGCCGTGATCAAGTTGATCCGAGCAAGCCAAACGGTGGATATCGCCAAAGAAGGTTTGATGAGCAACTTCGGTTTGAGCGAAATCCAGTCAAAAGCTATCCTCGACCTACGCCTTCAAAAGCTCACCGGGCTCGAGCGCGACAAGCTGAAGGCGGAGTACAATGAGCTCATGGAGCAAATCGCCTACCTGCGGCGCATTCTAGACGAGGTTGATTTGCGCATGCAAATCATTAAAGATGAGCTAATTGAGGTTCGCGACAAGTTCGGTGACGAGCGGCGCACCCTCATTGACTTCTCGGGTGGCGACATGCGCATGGAGGATATGATCGCCGACGAAGAGGTGGTGATCACAATCTCACACATGGGATACGTGAAGCGCACCGCCCTAAGCGAATACAAAACCCAGAGCAGGGGGGGCGTCGGCTCGCGTGGAGCCAACACCCGTGATGAAGACTTTATTGAGCACGTCTTTGTGGCCACGAACCACAATTACATGCTGCTCTTTACCGAACAAGGTCGCTGCTTCTGGTTGCGCGTGTACGAGATTCCGGAAGGGAACCGCACGAGCAAAGGCAAGGCAATTGTCAATTTGATCAACTTGCCGAGCGACGACAAGGTTCGCGCCTTCATCAACACTAAAGATTTGAAGGACGAAGACTACGTCAACAGCCACTACGTGGTACTGTGTACCGTCAAGGGCATCATTAAGAAGACGACCTTGGAGGCCTACAGCCGCCCACGTGCCAACGGAATTCATGCCATCGGCGTCCGCGACGGAGACCGCCTTCTGGAGGCTCGTCTAACGAACGGCACCAACGAGATCATTATGGCGGTACGCAGTGGTAAGGCAATTCGATTCCCAGAAGCGAAGGTGCGCCCCATGGGCCGCGGTGCCTCTGGAGTGCGTGCCATGGCACTCGATACCGAGAACGATGAAGTGGTAGGAATGGTGTGTGCAGAAAGCGAACAGGATTCAATCCTGGTTGTGAGCGAAAATGGCTACGGCAAGCGCACACTCGTTGAGGACTACCGCATCACCAACCGAGGAGGCAAGGGTGTCAAGACGCTCAATGTGACCGACAAAACCGGTGACGTGATTGCAGTCAAAGACATCACCGACGAGGATGATTTGATGATTACTACGAAGCGTGGAATCATGATACGCATGGCGGCCGCCGACCTGCGCGTGATGGGTCGTGCAACCCAAGGTGTTCGTTTGATCAATCTGAAATCCGGTGAGTCCATTGCCTCAGTCGCTAAGGTGCCCGCCTCAGAGCCTGAAGAATTGACCGAAGGACTCGAAGGAGGACCAGAGGCAGGTGCTACGCCTGAAGTAGGGGAGGCCACTGCGGAATAAATTTCGGTTAATCCTCTTTGGAATGAAGGCCCCGCTGTGCGGGGCCTTTATCTTTGTGGCAAATACGTACTTATGAAAAAGGTTCTTTTTGCTGTATTTGCTGGCTCTGCACTGTTCGTGCAGGCACAAGACGGCCCCAAGATTTCAAGTGCCAAGATCGCCCTGAATGCTGGGGATCTCGTGGAAGCGAAGCGCTACATCGACGAAGCCAAAGCTTCTGTCGACGCCCTACCTCCCGAGGCACGCAACCCCAAGTTGATGCCCAAGTACTTGCTGTACCGTGGCGACGTGTACTACGCGTTGTTCAATGACCCTTCGAGCAAGAACATCGATATTTTGAACGAGGCAACTGCGGCCTACGCAGATCTCTTGGCGTACGAGAAGGCCTTGGGCAAAATCAAGTTGGCGAAGGCTTCTGAAGAAAAGCTTCCGTTGCTCGCGCAAGCCTATGTCGGGCTCGCTGAAGACTTTAATTTCAATCAAAACAACAAACCTGCTGCGGTAAGTGCCTACGAAAAGGCGATTGCTACACGTGCAGTGGTGGGTCAATTGGACACTACGAACATGTCGTACGTAGCCTATTTGGCTATGGAAACTGGAGACAAAGCCAAGGCAGAACAGTTGTTTAAGAAGCTCGTCGAGCTCGAGTACAAAGGAATTCAGTGGACCGCACTTCTGGCTGAAGACGGTAAGCGCTACCCGTTCCCAGATAAGGCTACCTTGGATATGTACATCCAAATGGAGAAGGCGAGCGAGCCCCAGCGCACCGAGAGCATTTTGGTTGATTTCTATATCCGCCTGTTGTTCATGTACATCGAAGACAAGCGCCCAGCCGATTTCGACGCCTTAGTCAAATTGGCCCGCGCGAAATTCCCGATGAACGACGACCTGCTGAAGCTTGAGCTCCAGGCGTACTTGGATCGTGAAGATTTCAATGGCGCCATCTCGAAGCTCGAAGAGGCACTTGCAAAGGAGCCCAATAATCCGCTGTACTTGTACAATGCCGGATTCTTGTACCACCAGAAGCTTAAGAACACTCCGAAGGGAATTCAGTACTATGAGCGTGCCATTGCTGCCGATGAGAAGTATGTGGACGCCATTTACATGCTTGGCCTGGTATACATTGACGAGAGCAATGTTTTTGTAGAAAAAATCAATGGGCTTCCGCGCAACGCAACTCAGAAGCAGTACGATGAGCTCAACAAGAAGAAGGATGACGAGCTGAAGAAAGCGTTGTCGTACTTCGAGCGTTCGTATGCGATTCAACCCAAGGATTCAGCCACGCTAGAGGCACTTCGAGAGGTGTACTACAAGTTGAGCCGCTACGAAGATGTGAAGCGGATCGCGGCTGAGATTGCTCAGCTGTAAGCTTCGTTTTAGAAAGGTTAAGAGCGCCCGCGTAAGCGGGCGTTTTCTTTTTGGTATGTGTTTCTAGTTACTGGCTTCTGGTCGTTGGTTGCTGGCTACTGGTATTTTGTTTTTGGCTTCTGGTTTCTTGCTTCCTGTTTCTGGTTTGTTGTGGTTGGTGGAAGTGGAGCGACGGGCATAGGTCGACATTTGCGTCAATGTGAAGTATGGATGGGTTGGTTGCTAGCTTCACTATGTAATTAACATAATATATATTATAGGATAAATATTTGTGCGAAATTTTGAAATCCGGTTATATCCGGACATAAACGTTTAAAACGGGAAATTTATGAGTCGTCTAATTCGAGCGGATTCTGCTCCGCATCCGTGATTAAGAACTTTGAGCGTTCTGCAGCAAAGATTTGACGGGGTTGCGGCCGACGGTCATTCCGCGGCCAGATTTTGTGGCCACGGGCATCAGATGCACAGGCGTTTCATCAAAGCGCGGATCGAGTTTGGCGATGCAGCGTTCAAGGTGCTGGACGTCAAGGCTGGCGTAGCCGTACTCAACGGAGATTCGGCCGGACATTCGGTAGATTCCGCGCCGGCGAATGGCGTGGCGGGCCACGGCGGGCGGAAAAAGCACGACGTCAAAGATGTGGCCGTTGCGGTCCTCGAAGGTTCCGATTTGCATCCAGTCTCCGCGCACGGTTTTGGTGTTTTTGAGGCTTACGAGGTAGCCGAGGATTTCGGTGTGGGCTCCGTGGGATTGGGGCCAGTGTTCGGGTTGGATTGTGCGCTGAATCTCAGGGAGTTCAAAGAGTGAAAAGGGGTCGCAGAGCGGGAATCCAAAGAGTTCGATCTGCTCGTTGGATCGCTCTAAGTCGCTGGTTTCGAGGATAGGGACCTCGGGGTGTGCGGGTTTTGGGGTGGCGAGAGAGTCGAAGAGACTGGGTCCGGGCGCCGGCGGCGGGCGGTGGCCCAGGCGCCGGTGGGCCGCCCATAGCAGTGTGCGCGCAGGGCGGCCGGTGAAGCGAAAGGCTTCGGCCCGGATCAGGAGTAAGAGCGCTTCGAGGGGGATTGGTTCGCCGGGGCGGTGCAGGCGGTCGACGAAGTCGTCAAAATCAGAAAAAGGCCCTCCCTCCTGTCGTGCGCGGTCGATTCGGTGACCAAATTCGGCGTCGAAGCTGCGGATTCGGTCGGTTCCGAGGATGACACGAAGGCCTTGACGAAGGACGGTGAAGGTGCGGCCGTCGTTGATGCAGGGAGATTCGATGCGGGCTCCGTGGCGGCGCGCCTCTTGGAGGTAGTGCTCGGCGCGGTAGTAGCCTCCGCCGTTGTTGACGTTGGCGACCATGAACGGAACCGGAAAGTAGGCCTTGAGGTAGAGGCTTTGGAAGCTTTCGACCGCGTACGAGGCGGAATGCCCCTTGGCGAAGGCGTAGCCGGCGAAGCTTTCGATTTGGCGCCAGATTTCGCGGGATTCTTCTGGAGCATAACCGCGTTGGGCGCAGTTGGTGAAAAATTGGGTTTCGACCGCTTGAAATTCGGTGCGGGAGCGGAATTTTCCGGACATTCCGCGCCGAAGGACGTCGGCCTCGGCAAGCGAAAGGCCCGCGTACTCGTGGGCCACGCGGATGACGTCTTCTTGGTAGACCATGACGCCGTAGGTTTCGGGAAGGATGCGCAAGAGTTCGGGGTTGGCCTCAGCGCGGCGCGAGGGATCGCGGTGGCGGTCGATGTAGGCCTTCATCATTCCCGAGGACGAGACGCCGGGGCGAATGACCGAACTGGCCGCGACGAGCTCGAGGTAGTTCGATGTCTGGAGCTTGGTCATGAGCATGCGCATGGCCGGGGATTCAACGTAGAAGCAGCCGATGGCTCCGCCGTCGCGAAGGAGTTCGAGGCAGTGCGGGTCGTTTTTGAACCGGTGGCTGTCGTGAATGTCGGCGGTGGGGATACCCGAATCCCGCAGCGTAGCGAGGGTTTCGGAAATTTTACTGAGTCCGCGCTGGCCCAAAATGTCGAATTTGTGGAGCCCCACGTCCTCAGCCGTGTGCATGTCAAAGTCAACTGTAGGGAAGCCCTTGGGCGGCATAAAGATGGTCGACCACGTGGTGAGTGGCGCATTGGCGATGAGGATTCCGCTGGAATGCAGCGTCATGCGGTTTGGCAGCCCGTGCAGCAGGCGTCCGTAGCGAAGGATGCTGCGGGCCGTTTCGTCGCGGTCGCGCAGCTTGCCGTCGGCCAACTCGTCGATGTTGGACTTGGGCAGGCCCCAGACTTTCCCGAGTTCGCGCACGACAGCGCGGTGCTGAAAGGTGCTGACGGCTCCGAGTAGTGCCGTGTGCGGAAAGCGCTTGAAGATGTATTCCGTCAGCCGCGGGCGGTCGCGCCACGAAAAGTCGATGTCGAAGTCGGGAGGCGCACTGCGGTAGAGGTTGATAAACCGCTCAAAGTAAAGATCTAATTCAATAGGGTCAACGTTCGTAATTTTAAGTAGATAGGCAACCATTGAATTGGCTCCGCTCCCCCGCCCTACGTAAAAGAAATTTTGCTTTTGGGCGTAGCGCACAATGTCCCAGTTCAGAAGAAAGTAGGCGACGAATTCCTTTTGCTGAATGAGGTCAAGTTCTTTGTCGAGTCGGGCGCGCAGCACGGCGTCGCTTTCTCGGCCGGGGTAGCGATCCGGAAGCGCGTCCTCGCACAGCATGCGGAGCAGGGCTTGATCTTTGGCACTGCTACCGGTGTAGGTAGACTGATTTTGGTTGCCGGATCCGCGCCACTGTTCGTGGCTCCAAATAGACAGACCAGCGAGAAACCGCTCCGTTTGCCGCCAAATCCAGGGCTCAAAGCGCTGTTGGGTGCGCTCGGCGGGCTCCCACCAGGGGTCCCGCTCCTCGAGTACCTCGCTTGACTGAAGGTTGGCAAGGGTCGCGTTCCGGTGCACTGCACGCAGCACGCGGTGGAGCTCCGGATCCTCGGGGCGGGCGAAGACGCAGGTTTTCCACGCGAGTGAGCGCGAAGCATGGGGATGGCGCTGGGCTCGGATCTGCTCGTGGTCGTGCACACCCAACCACTCGTTGGACGCCAGTGCGCGTTCTGGCGCACGCTGAATGGGAAAAATGACGTCCACCTCAGGGTGCAGCGGCGCCTGCTGCCAGTCTGAGGGGTCCCCTACTCGATTCTCGCTCCGCATACGGCCCACCCACTGAGCAATAAAGCCATAGGCAGCCATGCTGCGCGGCAAGAGAAGGAGGGTCCGGGTCCCGCCTAAGCGCCAATCAAGGCCAGGTTGAAGGGGGACCGAAGCAAGCCGCAGCGCGGGAAGCCACCCGCCGGTACCGTTGATTTCAGCGAGAATGAGGCGCGTGCCGGAACCCCACTGTTCCGCACAGCGAAGCACCTGCTCGGGAGCATGCAGCCCGAAGCGCATACTCATTGCTGTGTGGGTAACTCGCACAACCGAACATTTACCTGGATTTGGCCCCTTGCAGCTCGATTCCGTCGCGAAGCCGTAGCTCATCTTCGGGCATCACTCGCTCGCCGATGGGCTGAAGCAAATCCAAACCTTGCGCCGCAGGGTGCTTGATCGCCGGGCTAATTGGATACGCATTCATTTCTGCGGCTGGCCACGGCTGAAGCAGGTCAGTCACGTCAGACAGCGGCGTTTCGGGCGAAAGCCAAGCGGATTCTGCCTCGCGGGGCAAAATAACCGGGGACCTCGGATGGCGAATTTTTTGGAGTACTTCGTTGGCTGTGGTCGTGATAATGGCGAACGAAAACAATTCGCACTGGGTTGCGGGATCGATCCACGAATCCCAGATCCCCGCCATGGCAAAGGGGCGCTCTTTGCCCTTGAGGTAGACGAGGTAGGGTTCACTGAGCTTTCGGTCAAAGGGCCCCTCGATAAAGGCGTCGGCCAACACAAGGCATCGCTGACTGCGAATCGCCTTGCGGAAGCTTGGTTTTTGAATAATTCCCTTGGCTCCGGTGTAGCGCGGGTCGTTATCTGGGTTGTGGTCACCCTCGGAACGCGCATTGAGAAACATCATCGAACCCGTACCCCACGACGGACGGAACCCAAATTGATAGAATTGAATCGCCTTAGGGGCGTCACTCGTCACTACGGGAGACCGAGTCCCCGGCGCCACGTTGGCGTTGGGACGCCACAATTCGGGCTGATCGGCAACCGCTTCGAAGCGCTTTTCGAGCACTTCAAGCTTGGACACCTGGACGTAGCGACCGCACATTTTAATTGAATCTTTTATTTAAATTTTACTATATAAAAACTTGGTAATTAACATATTGAAAATCAATATAGTCAAAACCTATCGGTCGTTTACTGCCTTCGGTTAGCCAAAAGCGGCGGCGGATCTCCATTGAAGGGATTCGACCGCCCGATCGTCTGGGCTGCCATTCCAAATGCGCGAACCACCGCCCGATCCCCGTAGCGAACCCGTATGCGGTCCATCGCTTCACTTAGGCGATGCCCCCGGTCGTCCAACTCAAAAAGACCAAACTGCTCCCCTCCCCCAACGAGTCCACTCAGACGCACACCCACAAGTCGTACGCGCTGCCTTCGGTCGTGAAGCTGGCGAAACAACCCCTCAGCAACGTCGAGTAGTACCTGATCTGAGGCCGTGTAGGGTATTTGGCGCTGTCTGGACACCGTTTGAAAGTCTGCGTAGCGAATGCGCACCGCCACATTGCTGGTGAGGCGATGCCCTCGCCGCAACTGGAACGCAAGGTTCTCAGTCATCGCCGCCAAAAGTCCGCGAAGCTTGACCTCATCCAAGGTGTCTTGCTCAAAGGTGCGCTCTGTGGAAATTGACTTTCGCTCATGAACCGACTTAACGGGACGCTCGTCGACTCCGTGGGCCTTGTTCCAGAGGTCCAAGCCCGGCTTGCCCAGCACTTGATACAGAAGCTCTGATGGCATCTCTTGAAGCGTCGCAATGCGCTGAACGCCCAGCACCCGCAAGGTTTGGTAGGTCTTCTCCCCCACCATCGGAATCTTTCGAACTGATAGCGGAGCCATAAACGGGCGCTCAACTCCGGGAGGTACGTGGCGGTGGTTGTTGGGTTTCGCCTCACCGGTAGCCACTTTGGCCACCGTTTTATTGGTTGACAATCCAAACGAAATCGGAAGCCCCGACTCGCGAATAATGCGCTCGCGAAGCTCTTGAGCAAACTGGTAGGTCCCAAAAAAGCGATCCATTCCGCTCAAATCGGCATAAAACTCATCGATGGAGGCCTTCTCGAGCACGGGAACCGCTTCGCGAACAATCTCAGTCACCACATTGGAGTGCTTGCTGTACTCCATTGAGTTTCCGCGCACCACTACTGCCTCAGGACATAGTTCGCGCGCCATGCGCATGGGCATCCCTGAACGCACTCCGGTGCTTCGCGCTTCGTAACTGCATGCGGCCACGACACCTCGGTCACTTAGGCCACCCACAAGAACGGGGACCCCATGGAGCCGACGGTCCATGTGCCGCTCGACCGAGACAAAAAAGCTGTCGAGGTCCATATGAAGCACTACGCGATCCACCGTGCATCAAGCCACATTTTGGTTCAGTGAGCGGCGCAACGCATGCACTTCACTCTGCAGGTTCTCAAGACGAGCTAAAATCACTTGATCCATACTTGGCTTTGCGTTCAAATCCAGCTGAATAAAGCCTTGAACCTTCCATACCTCAATCAATTCATCCACATGCACGCTGTACGGACTGTAGATTGGATTGTCGGATACAAGGTCCACGCAACCGTTCTCTGCGATTCTGTTGATTGCTCGCTTGAAGACCACCCCTTGCTCTTGAGTTAAGAATACATAGAGCTCGTTCGTCTTAATGCTACGCCAGTCCTGTACATAGCTGGAAATCACATAGGATCCTGACACCACGGGAAGCATACTGTCTCCTTGAATCTGAAACACCCTGCGCGTCTCTTCTTGAGCGAATTCCGGAAGCGGAAGCCCGAACTGTGGAAGCGCTTCAATGAAGTCTAAGTCCCCATAGCCACCTAAGTAACCTGCCGCGGCCTTGACCGGGACCACGGTGACGCGCTCGCGCCCCGCCTCAGAATCCACTGCCACCGTGAGAATTCGAAGCTTTTGACCCGAAAGCTCTTGAGGCGATCGAGCCTCGCCGAGCACAAGTGAGTCGATGCTGCACGCAAAGAGTTGAGCCATCGCCTTGAGTGTATCAAGCTTGGGTTCAGCCCTACCCTCTTCGTACGAGCCTACTTGGGCACGACTTATGCCAAGTCGGTCCGCGAGCTGGGACTGGGTCCAACCCTTTGCTTTTCGGTGGTTCTTTAAGTGTTCCGCGAGTGTCATGTTTCAAAAATTAGTATGCTAATATAGTTAGCATAATTGAATGATGCAAATTTTTTTAGATCGGAGATCCAGCCATGGCATGTCCCGCAATCCACCCCGTCGTCCACGCCGCCTGAAAGTTGAAACCACCCGTAAGCGCATCAATATCAAGAACTTCACCCGCAAAATAAAGCCCCGAGACGACCCGACTCTCCATGGTTGAAAACGAGACTTCGCTCAGCGAAATTCCGCCCGCAGTGACAAACTCATCCTTGTTTGTGGACTTCCCCACTACCGTAAATGCGGATTCCGTGAGCACTTCAGCCCACTTGCGAAGCTGTGGCTTCGAAAGGTCCGACCAGTTTGCGGACTCTGGAATCCGCGCAAATGCGCCAAGGCTACGCCACAGGCGAAGTGGGATTCCGAACATCGCATTTGAGAGGACGCGCTTGCGCTGGTGGCTTACATCTTTGCGAAGGGAATTGAGTTCCTCGATGAGGTCTTCGGCTTCAAACTGCGGAAGCCAGTTGACGTACATCGTGAAGCGATGGTCTTGATCGGCCATCCATCGAGCACCAAACGCACTCATTTTGAGCACAGCCGGACCACTCAGACCCCAATGTGTGATGAGCAACGGGCCCTCGGTCTCCAATCCCCCCACCGGAACGGTTACGCGCACATTAGACACCGACACCCCGGAAAGCTCTGCCAACCGCGGGTCGCGAATATTAAAGGTGAAGAGCGAGGGAACGGGCGGTACAATACGGTGACCAAGTCCCGAAAGCACATCCCAAATCTTCTTGCTCGAGCCTGGAGCTAAAAGAACGCGGTCCGCGTCAATCGAAGCTCCGCTTTCAAGCTCTACACGCCACATCCCAGAATCGAGGCGCACTAAATTCTTAAGCCCCGCTTGGGTTTCACGACTGACACCGGCTGCGTCGGCCATCGACTCGAGGCACTGAATAATGGTTTCGGAATTATCGCTCACCGGAAACACACGGCCGTCGGACTCAACCTTGAGTTCAACTCCGCGATCCTCAAACCATTCCATGGTATCCCCGCAGGCAAAACGAGTAAAGGGGCCGAGCAGTTCCTGCCCTCCCCTTGGGTAAAACTCCACGAGTTCCCGCGGATCAAAGCAGGAGTGGGTGACGTTACAGCGTCCACCGCCCGAAATGCGCACTTTACCGAGGTACTGCGCGGATTTCTCGAGCAAAAGAACATGGGCCGAAGGGTTCGCTTCTGCTGCAGCAATTGCGGCAAAAAAACCTGCGGCTCCGCCACCCACTACCACTAAGCATTCTGCCATAGTGTAAAGGTAGCCCGAAGCTCACCAATACGACGGCACGTCGGACTTTCGGTACACTTCGATCAGGCGATTGGGCTTCTCAAAGTAGTGAATGTCATAGATGCCGTAGATCATGGTTCCGTCCTCACGAAGTTCGGACTCTGTAACCGACTTGATCTGAAAGCCATAAACCAATAGTTCGTCTTTTGGGATTTCAGAGACTCCTGCCTGCATCACACCAGAGAGAATTTCATAGTTGCGACGTAGCTTTTTATGAGTCAACCGCGTCAGTCGAGAATTGTGTACTGCCCTGTTGTTGTGAAAGTCATTTCTACAGTGGTCGTCACAGTACTTCTTGTCCGCACGACCGTATACAGGTAGCCCACAATTCAGGCAAAAACGATTATTAGATAATTTCATAAAAAAGGTTTTATGTTGAACAATGATAAAAAACTTGATCTCGAAATTATGTAAACAATTGTAACATAAAAACAAATGAACGGCTAGAGGTGTCATTTGTTAATAAATTCTAGTTCATACATTTAGATACGGCTATAGCGCTGGGTTTGGTGAATGTTTGCACTGTTCAACTCAATTAACAATTGTAACAACTATGAAAAACAAAGTCCAACTTATCGGCTATCTCGGACAAGACCCCGAGCTGCGTTCTTTTGAAAACGACGTCGTTCGAATGAAGTGCTCCATTGCTACCCATGATCGTGTCAAGACCACGGAAGGCACCTACGACGACCGCACGACGTGGCATAATGTGGTACTCTTTAACAAGGTGGCGATCCGAGCGAGCAAAATTCTCAAGAAGGGCGATCTCGTCGCATTCGAGGGACCTCTATCCTACCACACCTACACCAATGCAGAGGAGCAGCCCATAACCCGAGCAGAGGTTATTGTTCGCGACTTTGCTTACCTCGGGAGCACTTCAGCCAAATCGCGTAGCGAAGAGGTGGCCGTAGCATAGAGCTCTGCAGTAGTCCAAATGGGGCGCTGCGTAAGCAGGTTGAAGTCGACGTGTGCAACCTCAATGCACTGGTACGGACAAAGGTCCTCAGCTGACTCAACACGCTCGATACCTGACACGTAGCCCCCATCTTGGACAACCTCCCAAAGCTTCCAGTAGCTTGACTGGGTTCCGCTTTTGAGTTCAAAATCACAGCCATCTGAGGCATTGTAGGGTAAGTTGAAGTAGTGAGCCCTGCCTTGCTCGTCTGGGCTTAGGTGTGCATCGGTACGGCACAGCACTTCAAAAAGTGCCTGCCCCACCTCAGCTCTGGACGCATCACCCAAAGCAACACCCGTCTCGACGGTCACCGTGGGAATGTCTAATTCCTGAACCCACTCACCAAATGCCGTGGGGTAGTAGGATTCGTCGAACCGAGCATAGCCCCAGTCCGGACGGCGTTCGCGCATCCAAAGGGACAGGCTTCCTGCCCATGCAACCGCGCGATCGGGCTGTACTGCAACCGACCCCTTCATCGCTGCCGGAGCAAGTATACTCAAGCTGCTTGGCATATAGATGCCCGCTGGATGAAAAATACTCCGCTGGTCGTGAAGGTTGAGCGCGAGTTCATAGCGTGAAGATTGAAGGATCAATTTCAGTACATCAGATTCTACAGGGCCGGCTTGCCGCGCGCACCGATTGAGGTCAACTCCTTCAACCGTAAGGCGGGAAAATGCATCAATTCCAGTGGGATTTACCATCGGAACCAACGTCCAATTGAACGCGGGGGCTCCGCGCCGAATAAATTGAACGAGTGCTTCAAAACCGGTAGGCTCGTTGCCATGCATCATTGCCCAAGCGATCCGCGAACGCGAGTACTCGGGCTGCGGATGCGTTGCAATCCAAATTGGGAGGTATTCGGGGGATGCCGCATTGTGGAGTTCCCAGCCACCCTCTTGGGCAGCTTCGTGAAGTCGCAGCGTTCGCTCGCTAAAGTTTTGGTAACGCATCGCACCAAATGTAGTTACGATCGCGTGCTACCTTACCGCCATGAAATCGACATTATTTAGCGCCGTGGTTCTGTGTGTAGGCATTCAAATTTCTGCATTTGCCCAGCGAACTGAAGTGGCGTTTGCGGTCGGAAGCTGTGCGGAACTAAGTACCCCGGAACGCGAAGAAATTTTCACATCCATCTTGGCGAAAAAACCAGAGTTCTTTTTTTGGCTAGGCGACAACACCTACTATAAAAGTTCCGAGTGGAACGACAGCACGTTAATGGCCGAGGCATGGGCGCGCAGGCACGCGAGCACGCCATTGGCTGCCATGATGTCGGCGATTCCGCAAAGGGCTATTTGGGACGACCACGACTACGGACCCAACGACGGAGACAGTACGTATTCCCTTCGCGGAACAAGTGCTAAGATCTTTAGCACCGTATGGAAGGATACACCGTTCAATTACGCACAATACCACGACCTCAGGTGGGTAGAGAGAAAGGGCGATGTAGTGTGGATCGGATTGGATGACCGCACCCATCGTGGCCCGGTCGGTACTCAGGTTCTCGGACGCGGACAACTTGACTGGCTCTCGTCAGTTCTCGATGCTCACGCGGATGCACGGGTGATTTTTATTGCAGTGGGGTCGCAAGTGCTCAACCTGGCTCCAAGTTTTGAAAATTTCATTCGCTACCCCGAAGAGCGACTGGACTTATTGGATCGCTGCGCCACGGCCAGGACTCAAGTGGTCTTTTTGACCGGTGACCGCCACCATGGCGAGATTGAAGAGTTGACCCACAAGGGTGTGCGACTCATCGAAATCTGCTCATCGCCACTTACATCTAAGGTCTTCCCACCTCGGAGCCCTGAGACCGAGCAAAACACTACTATTGTGGGCACGCCCATTTCTGAAGCGCACTTTACCTGTGTCAATGTCACCAAAGATGGTCTATTTGTTGAATATTTCAACACTCAAGGGGAAACAATTGTAAACGTTACATACGAATTGTAACTTTGGGGTATGGAAAGCATACCCTCAGAAAATCAACGATTTAAGGATTGGCTTGACCGTCAGCACCGACCGGCAAGTTCCGTAGCCAAGGATCTTGGAGTTTCGCGCGCAGTGCTTTCGCACATACTGAGCGGACGCAACAAACTCAGCTTGAGTGTGGTGCAGTGTGCCGCCCGTGCTTTTGACGATTTTGACATGGAGTACGTAGTACTTGGACGCGCAGTTTCGAACTTAAAGACTCAGCCAGTCACACACACCCCCGCTTCGTCGTTGCCTGTGTGCCAAGGAGGCTATGATGAACTCATTCTGGTCCGCGACGGCAAGTTCCGCGTGCTCGCGCCCGAGTAGGCGTAAACCTTTGCGGCCGGATTCGGTTGAAAGGGTATGTACAAAATTGAACGCGAACAGTTTCTTCCCATTCCGCTCCAAGAGGCATGGGACTTTTTTTCATCGCCGAGCAACCTCGCCAAGATTACGCCCTCGAGCCTCGGTTTCGTCGTGCACGGCAACGTGCCCGAGCGCATGTATCCTGGGCTGTTCATTCAGTACACCGTTTCGCCACTCCTCGGAATTCCGATGCGCTGGGTCACCGAGATCACACACGTTCGTGAGGGTGAGTACTTTGTTGACGAACAGCGCGTCGGCCCCTACGCCATTTGGCACCACGAACACTTCTTTACTGCCGTTGACGGGGGTGTGTTGATGCGCGACGTGGTGCACTACAAAGTTCCGTTGGGTATCTTGGGTCAGCTTGCGCACCCGTTCATCGTTCGTCCGAAGCTTGAGCAGATCTTTAGCTACCGCTGGGAGGCCAACGAGCGCATGTTTGGCAAAGCCTAACTTTGCAGCAATGAGTAGCTCAAAAATCACGGTGAATCCGATTGACGCAGACAAGGTGGCGCAAAATCCCGGTCTGCTTCCGTACGCGCACAGTGTGAGCTCTCCGGTGATCGTTCCCACTCAAGAAGGAATGATTCGCGCCCAATCGCTTGAAACGATGGCGCACCAGACGGACCAGCAAATGGAGTTACTGCGCAAGCAAATGGAACTCCTGGCGGACCAAGCCAAAGCAATTCAGCGGCGCAGAGAGGTTTCGGAGTGGGTGTATTCTGCCAAAATGAGCTTTAAGCCCGTTATTAACCATGTGTACCACTTGTACCGCAAAGAAGACGGAGAATACGTGCTGTCGATGCTGAGCCCTGAGGAATGGACGCTTTCGCGCCGTGCCGCCCACGAGTTTGTTCACAGCATTCGCCTACTGGCTGACCTGACGTGGGACGTAGTTCGGTAATTGACCTGTCGCAATCCCGGTGGCGTGCCGCCGAATCCACAGCGCGAAAGGAGCTTTGGTTTTTGCACGGCTACGCGAGCAACGAAGATGATCTTTTTGGACTCGCGCGACTCATTCCAGCGGACTGGAACGTGCGGTCACTACAGGCACCTCTCCCACTACCTTCGGGCGGCTATGCCTGGTACGACCTACATTTTGACGCCAACGGAGTGAGGCACGTAGACCCTGAGCAGGTGTGGTCAAGCCTCGATTCCCTCGCGGGACTACTTGAGTGCAACCCGATTAAGCCCGTAATCTTAGGTTTTTCACAGGGCGGAATTCTCGCGAATGCCCTCGCCACAACCCATCCGGATCTCATTCAAGGCTGCGCGGCAGTGGCAAGCTACTTTCCCAACGATTGGTTTGATTCCGCGTTGGAATGGAATGCTCAAACGGACCTCCCTCACCTCGCGGTGGTCGGCGACGAAGACGGTGTGATTCCGCCGACGCTGTCGGTTCCGAGCTACGAAACGGCCAACGTACGGGGAGCCGGAATCGAAGTGCAGCGCTTTCGAATGGGGCACGGAATCGCGCCCGACAGCTGGCAGGCTATTGCGCGCTGGCTTTCGACTTTTTAAAGGGTTCGGCCCAGCGGAACCATCCCCACACCGAAACCACCGCCATCACGGCACTGTAGGCCGCATATACCCAAAGTCCGCGGTCTGCGTACAGCCACGCGCCGATCCCGTTCAAGGTGATCCAAATAATCCAGTTGAGTCGCTCGCGCTTGACTTGCCACCATGTTCCGAGAATTCCGCCCGCAAACATGATCCCATCGGCGAGCGGTCGTGGATTGTCGGTGGCTGCATTCATGAGGTATGCCGTGGCCAGCGCCAGACCCACGGCCACAATGAAGTCGTTGGTGAGGCTACCTACTAAAGGTTTGAACTCCGTCCGACCCCAACGGACCCAGCCCAATACGGCAAGCACGGCATAACCTAGGTTGAGAAGGGATTCCGCGTAAAGTTTGGCATCAAATAGGACGGCAACCCCCGCGAGGGTCCCAAAAAAACCGAGGGGCCATGCCCAGCGCCTGCCGATGGCAAGACCCAGAGCATAGCCCCCGTTGAGTAGCGCCGAGGAAATTTCGAGCGCAAGCATCGGTGATTAGCCTACGTGCTGGCGAACCAGGTCGGCCGCCTCTTGAAGCATGATCGCTGAGTAGACCTTCAGACCGCTGTCTTCGATGAGCTTCTTGGCTTCGGCCGCATTGGTTCCTTGAAGGCGTACAATGATGGGCACAGGAATTTCGCCGATCGAACGGTACGCGTCCACGATGCCTTGAGCAACGCGGTCGCAGCGAACGATTCCGCCAAAAATATTCACCAGGATGGCCTTGACGTTCGAATCCTCAAGGATGATGCGGAATGCGGTCTCGACGCGCTGGGCATCGGCGGTTCCGCCCACGTCCAGGAAGTTGGCGGGATTTCCGCCAGCCATCTTAATGATGTCCATGGTGGCCATAGCGAGGCCAGCTCCGTTCACCATACAGCCCACGTTGCCGTCGAGCTTCACGAAGTTCAAGCCCACTTCACCGGCGCGAACCTCGGTGGGATCCTCTTCACGCGTGTCGCGCAACGCAGCGAGGTTGGGATGGCGGAACAAGGCATTGTCGTCAAGAACCACCTTGGCGTCGACGGCCATGATCTTGTCGTCGCTCGTCTTGAGCACGGGGTTGATCTCAAAAAGTGAAGCGTCGGCACCCTGATAGGCCTTGACCAGACTCTTCACAAAGGCAATCATTTCTTTGAACGCGGCTCCGCTTAAGCCCAAATTGAAGGCAATACGGCGCGCTTGAAAGTCCTGTAGCCCTACAGATGGGTCAATCAATTCAGTAAAAATGCGCTCGGGGTGGTTCTCAGCCACCTCTTCGATGTCCATGCCGCCGTCGGGGCTGTACATGATCATAGGCTTGCCGGCAGCGCGGTCCAAGAGTACGGACATGTAGAACTCAGATGTGGGGGTCTCACCAGGGTAGTACACGTCTTCAGCGATGAGTACTTGGTGAACTTTCTTGCCTTCGGCCGACGTTTGCGGCGTAACCAGCATCATACCGATGATCTGCTCGGCGCGCTCGCGCACCTCGTCCAGGTTCTTGGCGAGCTTTACACCTCCGCCTTTTCCACGGCCACCTGCGTGCACCTGGGCCTTCACGACATGCCAACCGGTACCGGTTTGCTCGGTCAATTGCTTCGCGGCTGCTACGGCCTCGTCGGGAGTTGTTGCGACGATTCCGCGTTGAATGCGCACCCCGTAGGAAGCGAGAATTTCTTTGCCTTGGTATTCGTGAAGGTTCATAGTCGAAAAATTTCTTAGGTTGCGAACAGACGCGGCAAAAGTACGCTCCACGGGGCGGAATTCAGCCCTACTTTTGAGCCATGCCGCCACTTATTCTCGCAGAAAACATTACCAAAAGCTATGGGGACCTCGCTGTTCTTAAGGGCGTCGATTTCTCGCTTGAAGTACGTGAATTTGTGGCGATTACCGGGGCAAGTGGCTCGGGTAAGTCCACGCTGCTTCACATTCTCGCAGGTCTGGATCAGCCCGACAGCGGAACCCTATCCTTTCAAGGGAGCCCGTACCCGCGAAGCGGTTCCGCACTCGAACGCTTTCGAAACCAGAGTCTTGGGCTCGTGTTTCAGTTTCACCACCTGATGCCAGAGCTCACGGCACTTGAGAACATTTTGCTTCCCGCAGCTATTGCCGGAACTGCCAATGCCGAGGCCACGAACCGCGCACGCACAATCGCCGAGCGGCTTGATGTGGCCCACCGACTCACCCACCGCCCTGATGAACTCAGTGGCGGAGAGCAGCAGCGGATTGCCATCGCACGTGCGCTAATCAACCAACCCCAGGTCGTCTTGGCGGATGAACCGTCGGGAAACCTGGACCGCGAACGCTCCGAGGAACTCTACCACCTGCTGGACGAAGCCCGCACCGAGTGGAATGTAGCTGTGGTCGTCGTGACCCACGCCGACGGGCTTGCCGCCCGAGCAGACCGCCGGCTGCACTTGCGCGACGGGCGATGGTAGCCGACCTTTTGCTGGAATGGGCCGACCGCATTGAGCATCCAGATTTTATTGCGCTCGACCCACTGTCACTTCCGAGGCGCTTTGCCGACGACCCTGCAAGCGCGGAACTCTTAGGATTTATGGCCGCCACCATTGCATGGGGCAGCCGACCGTCCATTATTAAGTCTGCCGAACGTGCACTCGCCGGAATGGGCGAACGCCCCGTGCAGTGGCTGCTCGAAGCCGACGACGCGGACCTCGCTGCGCTTCCCTGGAGGCACCGGACCTTGATGGCTGAGGACGCACTCACCTTGCTGCAGGGGCTACAGCGCGGATTTCGCGAGAATGGATCGCTTGCCCCGTGGTTCGCACCCCTTCCCGGAGAGACCAGCTATGGCCCCGCCATCGACCGAGCGCGGACTGAGATTCTGGGCGTCCACATCCACAGCCGAACGGCCAAGCATTTTGCCAGTCCCGCTGCGGGTTCAGCGGCGAAACGCCTTCATCTGTTTTTGCGGTGGATGGTTCGCCCTGCCACCCGAGGGGTGGACCTCGGAATTTGGTCGCACTTGCCCAAAAACATCTTGAGCTGCCCGCTCGACGTGCACACGGGGCGAGTGGCTCGCGGATTAGGCCTACTTCACCGGACTTCGAACGATGCGCGGGCCGTACACGAGCTGGACCTTGCTCTGCGCCAAATTGACCCCGAAGATCCAGCGCGCTTGGACTTTGCGCTGTTTGGATTAGGACTCGAGGCCCCCGAACTTTGGCAGAATGGCTAGTCTCGCCGAACGCATGCGCCCCAAGTCCCTGACAGAATACGTCGGGCAGACCCACATTGTGGGACCCAAGGGCGCATTGCGCCCCGCGCTTGAGGCAGGTAGACTCCCCTCGCTCCTCTTTTGGGGTCCGCCGGGAGTCGGCAAAACAAGTTTGGCCCAACTCCTCGCGCAGCATGTATCCCTGCCTTTTTCGACCCTCAGCGCAGTGTCAGCGGGCGTCAAAGATGTGCGCGACGAGATCGCACGTGCGGAATCCGACCGAATGTTTGCCCCCAACGGGCGGATGCTCTTTATCGATGAGATTCACCGTTTTAACAAAGGGCAGCAGGACGCCCTGCTCGGCGCGGTCGAGCGCGGAAGCATCACACTCGTCGGAGCTACCACTGAAAACCCAAGTTTCGAGGTCAACGCTGCACTCTTGTCGCGATGCCAACTGTTTGTACTTCAGTCGCTTTCGAACGAAGACCTCAAGGCTCTGGGCGAACGGGCGATGGCGAATGATTCAGAACTCAAGCAGTACGGAATCCAGCTCATCGAGTGGGACGCCCTAACTCCGCTGGGTGGCGGAGATGCCCGGCGCTTTCTCAACTTGCTGGAATCCTTAGCGCTGGCCGCACACCACGACGGCATCCACGACCTCACGGCAGAGTGGATCGCAGAAAACGCTCCGCGAGCCGCAGTCCGCTACGACCGCGCCGGAGACATGCACTACGACATCGCCAGCGCGATGATCAAATCGATTCGCGGAAGCGACCCGCAGGCCGCGGTGTACTGGCTAGCCCGTATGATTTCGGGCGGTGAAAAGCCCGAATTCATTGCCCGTCGCCTGATCATTGCAGCAGCTGAGGACATCGGACTGGCTCACCCCAATGCGATGGTCGTAGCCAACTCCTGTGCTCAGGCTGTGGAGCGCCTAGGGTTTCCGGAAGCGCGGATTCCGCTCGCCGAATGCGCCATTTACTTGGCCTGCAGCCCTAAAAGCAATTCCGCCTACCTCGCCATTGACGCCGCGCTGGCCGAAGTTCAGCGAAGTGGTGATCTTCCCGTACCCTTTCACTTGCGCAATGCACCAACGCAAACCATGAAAAAGCTGGGATTTGGTGCGGAATATCAGTACCCACACGACTTTGCGGGTAGTTTTGTGTCGCAGAATTACCTGCCGGATGGGCTGCGCGATGCCGCTTGGTTCACGCCCGGCGAGAATGCTACTGAAGCAAAACTTGCCGAGTTTTTAGCCGCGCGCTGGGGCGGCGAACGCCAATCTTAAAGGATTAGAATTTCGGTGCGTCGGTTGCGCGCACGCCCTTGTTCACTATCGTTGGATTCGACAGGTTTACTCATTCCAAATCCTTTGAATTCAAGTCGATTGGATTCAATACCTTGAAGTGTCAGTTCACGGTAAATACCTTCTGCCCGCCGGCGCGAAAGGTCGAGGTTGTACGTGGCGGAACCTTGGTTGTCGGTATGCCCTTGGATTTGAACGCGCACGCTCGGATTCGCCTTGAGCCATGCGGCCAGGCTTTGGAGTTCTGGGCGGGATTCGGGCAGGAGCACATCAGAGTCGGTCGCGAAGTAGACGTTCTCGAGGCGTGTGCGCTGACCTGACTTGATGGGGTCTAACCACAAGGTGTCGGTGCGTGCGTCGCTTGAGCGCTCACCCAAGACCTTGCGCTCGCTGAGCAGCTGGTATCCCGGAGCTTGAATCTGAAATCCACGGGGGCTTCCCAGCGGGAGCGCAACTTGATAGTTGGGGCCGCGGTGGGCGACGGTTGCGGAACGTTCGGGGTCCGAAATACTCCATTCACTTTGAGGAACTGAGCGACCGGTGGTGCGGTCAGCCACCCACACCGTCCACCACAGGATGGGCGTTGGCTGGTAGGCCGTCGGTAGACTCAGTTGGTACAGGTCGACGCGCTCAGCGCCCTCGTACATTCCGCCTCGAGCTAGAAATGCCTCGAATCCATCTGGTCGCACCACCAGACCAAAGTTGTCGAGGTGATCGTTCAAGGGGTACGCGAGGTGCTGGGGCACCGACCAAGAGGTGTCGTTCAGACGTCGGGACAGGTAGAGGTCGGTTCCGCCCAAGCCCAAATGTCCGTCAGAGGCAAAGTAGAGGCTGCGCCCGTCGGCGTGCAAAAACGGCGTAGACTCCATGCCGAGCGTATTAATCGTGGCGGGAAGCGGCCGAACGTCCACCCAGCGCCCCTCGCGCAGTTCAGCCCGCCAAATGTTGGCATTGCCCTGGCCCTGACGCGATTCGCGCACAAAGAAGAGCTCGCGACCGTCGGCAGACAGGCAGGGCTGGGACTCCCACTGGGTAGTGTTGATTGCTGGCCCGGCGTTTTGGGCCTCAGACCAGGTTCCGTCTGCGCGGCGCACACTGAAGTATATGTCGCAGGACCCGTAGCCATCGCCCCGCTCGCAGGCCGCAAAGGCCATGACCCGCTGATCTCCGCGAATGCTGACGGCTCCTTCGTTCCCACGGGTATTCAAGCTTCCAGGAAGCGGTTGAGCTGCAGCCCAGTCCGACGACGTGCGCTGGCTCGCGAGAATCACCTCGTCGCTTTGTTCGGAACGCTGGCGTGAGGTAAAGTACAAGGTCGCGTTATCGCCTGAAATACTCGGAAAGTAGTTCATATCCATTCGGTTGACCGAATCACTCAAGCGCCGAAACGCATAATTCTCGGGGCGAAGCATCGCCGACTGGGCAAAACGCGCTGAAGCGAGAATCTTTTCTGCTTCCGCCCTTTGGGCTCCGGGGGTTTTGGGCAGATCGAGATAGGCCGACGCGGCCGAATCGGCATAGGCGTACCAGCCCTGGTCCATAGCGTTGTGCATCCAGCGAAACATAGACTGCCGTTCGGCCCCCGCTTCGGCTCCACGCACAAAGGCCTCGCGAGCCTTTAACGCATCAAAGGGCGCAAACGCCGAATAGGCCTCACCAAGTCCCACCCATGCGGCGGCATATGCGGAGTTCGCAGAAGTGAGTTTTTCGAGTGCCACGCGCGCCTTTTCTACCTGCGGCGGACTGCTTCTCAGGAGCTCCATGGCCTTCTGAAAGCGCTGAACCTCAGACTTCGACTGCCCGAACACGGCAACCGTAGCTGAAAGCCCAATAATCAGCAAAATCACTCGCTTCATTGGCTGCAAGGTACGCGGCGAAAACCTACCTTTGCCCTTTGGTCCCACGACCCTATGTCTGAAACACAGCTCGACCACGTACGTGACGTTTTCACCCGCTACCTCATCGATCGAGGGCAGCGCAAGACTCCTGAACGCTATGCTATTTTGAGCGAAGTCTACGCCCAAGACGGCCACTTCGACGTCGAGACACTCTATGCCAGCATGAAGGCCAAAAACTATCGGGTGAGTCGGGCTACGCTATACAACTCGATGGATCTACTCCTTGAATGCGGACTCGTTCGTCGCCATCAGTTTGCTACCAACCAAGCGCACTATGAGAAATCCTACTTCAACCGCCAGCACGACCACCTGCTGCTCGTAGATAGCGGCGAAGTCAAAGAATTCTGCGATCCGCGCATTCAACAAATCAAAGCCAGCATTGCCGACCTCTTTGGGGTCGAAGTGACGGGCCACCAACTGTACATCTACGCTAAATCCAAAACTGAACAATGAAGGGTGCTGACATACTCCTCGGCCTGCAATGGGGCGACGAAGGAAAAGGTAAAATTGTGGACGTCCTCACGCGGGACTACGACGTCGTAGCGCGCTTTCAGGGCGGACCCAACGCCGGACACACCCTTGAATTCGAGGGCATTAAGCACGTTCTGCACACGATTCCGAGCGGGATTTTCCACCCCAAAGCCGTCAACATCGTCGGAAACGGCGTAGTCATTGACCCTGTGATTTTTATGCGCGAAATCGACAAGCTGGCTCCGTTTGGAGTGAAGTGTGCCGACTGCCTGCGCATCTCGCGCAAAGCGCACCTCATTCTACCGACGCACCGTTTGCTCGACGCCGCCTCAGAAGCAGCCAAAGGCAAGAATAAAATCGGTTCGACACTCAAGGGAATCGGTCCGACCTACATGGACAAAACCGGTCGCAATGGCCTGCGCGTCGGCGACGTAGAGCTTCCTGATTTCATGGAGCGATACGATGCATTGAAAGCGAAGCACTTACAAATGATGGACGGTGCCGAACATGCTTTTGACCTCGCCGCTGCCGAGACCGAATGGCACGCCGCGATGGACCGCCTCAAGCAGCTTCCGTTGGCCGACACCGACATTTTGATTCAAGAGGCCTACCGCGCGGGCAAGCGCATCCTCGCCGAGGGCGCGCAGGGCACCATGCTTGATGTAGACTTCGGAACCTACCCGTTTGTAACCTCTTCGACTACCACTGCGGCCGGAGCGTGTACGGGTCTGGGTCTTGCTCCGAACCGCATCGGGGAAGTCATCGGAATCTTTAAAGCCTACTGCACCCGCGTGGGTAGCGGCCCCTTCCCCACCGAGCTCGACAACGACTTGGGTGAAGAAATCCGCCAGAAGGGCCACGAGTTTGGATCAACCACAGGACGCCCTCGCCGCACCGGCTGGCTCGACTTGGTCGCGCTGAAGTACGCCGTAGAAGTCAACGGTGTTACCCAACTTATGATGATGAAGGCTGACGTGCTGAGCGGCCTCGAATCACTCGACGTGTGCACTGCGTACCGATACCGCGGAGAAGAGGTGTCGCACCTGCCCTACCGACTTGATTCTAATTTGCTCGAGCCGGTCTACCAAAGCCTTCCGGGCTGGAGCGAGGACCTGACAGGGGTTCGCCATACCAGGGACCTCCCAGCGACCTTGGAGTCCTATGTTCGCTTTATTGAGGACTACACGGGAGTTCCGGTGGTACTGGTGTCCGTAGGGCCCGACCGTGAACAAACGCTATGGCGCCGCTGAGTCGGATCCTTAGTATACTTTTTATTGCCGCAGGCTGTGCCGCGGCAGGTCAGTCCCTTCAACTCAAAAAGGTCCGAACGATGACCGTCGAGCAGTTCGGGGGTCGCAACGTCACCAAACTCAGAGGAGACGTGCAGCTTTCTGGCGCCGAAGGGGTGTTTACGTGCGACAGTGCGGATTGGTTCCGCAACGAAAATCGTTTTTTTGCCTATTCCAACGTACGCTTTAGCGGGCGGGACGGCATGGTGGTTCGTTCGCGCACCCTCGAATACTTGAACGGAGAAAGCTACTTTTCGGGCGGAGTAACCGTCACTGACGGTGACCAAACCCTGCGCACGTCAAGCCTGCGCTACAGCACGAAGGGTCGAAAGGGTTCCTTCAGCCAACCCGCGGAGGTGCACACCAAAGACGGCGATTTGACGTGCCGAAGGGGTTCATTCGAAGGCGACGCCTACCGATTTTTAGGCAACGTACGATGGGTCGGGGCCGACCAAAAACTGTTTGGCGAACAAATGGACTATGCGGCCACGTCGCGAAGTGCCGAACTACCCAAGGGCGGGTCAGGGACATTTGAAACGGATTCGGTTGTTTTTGGCCACGGACACTTTGCCCTAAGTGGTGCACGAACCATTGACTTGTCTGGAGGTGTTCAGGGGTGGGGCGAAACGCGCTGGTTCTCTTCGACCCGTTTTCGCCGCGAACCCGGAGCGGACCGCACCGAATGGAGCGGCAATGCACAGCTTGCAGATTGGGAAAAGGACAGTACCGAGGTAACCGCCGACTTCCTTGTGACGACCAAAGACAGCATTAATGCCCGCGGTAACGCCTCTGTGGCCATGCCCTCGTGGAGCGGACGGGCCGAGCGCTGGCGGGGGCACCGAGCGGATTCCGCATACGTCCTCGAGGGAAATCCCGTAGTGTGGAGCCAAGACTACCAGATTCTCGCCAAGCAATTCTTTATGAACCAGCGTGGGCCAGGTGACAGCATGTGGGCTTATGAGGGAGTCCACCTCGGAGAGGTTGCGGACAGTTCCGGTCGCTGCAACCAAATGGCGGCAGAGGCCTTAAGGGCGCGGATTCGCGACCGCCGCATGCAGCGCATGGACCTCGAAACCAACGCACAAGCCCTTTTTTATCCCAAAGATGGTCCGGCGAGCCGCATGAAGTCCGCCCGCATCGAACTGTGGTTCAAACCCGAAGGCGGCGTCGACGAGGTTCGCTTCTACCCCAATCCCAGCGGAAGCGCCGTCAACGAATCAGAACCCAGCTTTCTGCCCGGCTACGCCGACCGCTGGGGCGAGCGCCCCTCGAGAACCGAGGCGATGTCTGGCCGAAAGTAGTTCGGCCCCTTCATCACTTTACCGTCCTCGCGGTACAGCGGCTCCCCGTCGGGGCCCAACTTGCTCAGATTGCTTTGGTGGATTTCGCGAAACACATCCTCAATCAGGTGCTGCAGACCGTGCGTAATGATGGTTCCGCACAAAATATAGAGTTTGTCGCCAAGGGCGTCGGCCACCTCGACGAGGTTTCCGGCCTGCGCAGCCTCGAGGTACTCCTCGTTTTCTTCAGCCATCAAACGGTGGCGAAGCGCTACAAGCTCAGGGCTCGGCGTGGCCACGGGCACATCAGACATCGGCACCCGATAAATGCGGTGAAATTCTGTAACGGAATCAAGGGGCTCCTTCATTTTAGCTGTATTTTTGAGCAAATTACGCCATGGACAACATTGGAACCGGACACTGGATATTTGCAGGGATTTTTGCCCTGTCATTTGTCGGCTACCTCGTGTGGAGCTACCGTTCCGATCGATCTACCCACAATATACACTACCGCGGTGCCTACCGCTATCTTTTGGGTATTTTTGTCCTCCTGATGGTCATTTACATTTTTAAACGAGTACTCTAAACGCATGCGCTTTACCGCCCTTATCGCCTTGATCGGCGCCGCCGCTACCCGCTTTCTCTTGATACCCAACGGCTCTGCCGTACTCGCCGCGAACACGTTGAGCGGAACCTGGTTTCGCAAGCCCTGGATGCAAATCCTTTTGCCACTTGCCGTACTCTACGCCTCAGACCTGGTGCTGAACAATACCGTGTATGCCGCCTACAACGAAGGCTTTGCGTGGGGTTTTGCCGACAGCCTCGGAATCTATGCTGCCCACCTCGCCGTACTCGCCTACGCACAATTCGCCAAGCCCAAAGCTGAAGGCCTTGCGTGGATGGGCCACAGCGCCGCGAGCAACCTCATTTTCTTTGGACTGAGCAACCTCGCCGTGTGGTACGTCGGCAACGGCATGTCGCTTCCCGCCACCTACGTCGCGGCGTTGCCCTTCCTCGGAATCTCGTTCGGAGCCACCACCCTGTGGGGCTACGCCATTGGCTTTGCGCTGCAGCGCGTAGAGCGCACCGCACAAGCCTAACTCGGTTACTGGCTACTAGCTTCTGGTCTCTCAAAAGCAACTAGTAACTAGCCACTAGCAACTAGTTGCTTGTTTTTCCGACACTGTCGAATGGTTTGAAGTCGAGGACTTAGCGAACCAGAATCACATAGCGAGTTACGCATAAAAAACCCGGTCAAGGCCCGGGTTTTTGCTTTATGGCATCCAGATCGCCGCCGTCGGAACGATTCCGGCAGGAACCGTCGCTTCGAGCTGCCCCCCGGCGCTGTAGCGCCGCACTTCACCCGTTTGCTGGAAGTCTTTGGCGTCAAGTACGTAGAGTTGGCGAGTAGCCTGATCGGCGTACAATCCATAGGCCGAGCCCGAAATCCAAGCATAAGCTGGGTAGTCTAAATCCGTTGGATTCATTCGCAGCACGTCGCCGGTGTATCCGTCACGAATCCAATACAGCACTTGACCGTCAGTGTGAAGCTTCGTGGGGCGATCGCTCGGGTACACGGCGGGATAGGTCGCGGTAACGCTCCGTGTGGCCAAGTCCACGCGAACGAGTGCGGCGCTGCGGTCGGCTCCGCCCCCACTCCAGTCGGTGTAGCCCGAGCAGAGCACGTACAGGGAAGAACCTAGTTTGACGGCCGAAGTCGGATTGATGCCCACATGAACGGTGGCCAACACGTCAAGTGTGGATGCGTCAAGCACGGTGAGCGTGCTGTCGGTGCCGTAGGCTCCGCTGTGGGTAACCCAAAGCTCGTCCTGATGCAGCACCATCGCCTCAGGGCCGCCTGCGAGGTCGACCGAATCGGTGCGCTGAAAGGACGACGCACTCACGCGGTACAGTCGGTTGCGGCCCCAGTCGGTGACGGCAAGGTCGCCCCCGCCAAGCACGACGGCGTGCCGCGGTGAGGCGAACCCAGTTGCACGACCCACCGAGGCGAGTCCAGGATACTCTAGTACTTCTAAGGCAGCGGCTCCGTTGAGCACCACATAGATACGGTCGGCGTCTGCAGCGATTCCGTTGCCCAAATTGCCTAAACTACGGCCATTGGCGATGGCAAACGCATCCGTCGTCACGCTGTCGTCCGGCGACCAGTGGGTGAGCGTGGCGGTGCCGCCCATGAAGGCGCCTTCGTTGAGCACGTAAAGACCTGAATCAAAAGATCCAGGAGTCGTTTGGGGATCGCACGAGGCCAATGCAATCAGGGCCGTAGCGGCAAGAAACGTAGTGCGCATTAGTGTGAAGTTTTAGGGGTTGTAGAAATTGGTGTGCTCCATGAGATTCCGAGGTAGCGCCCCGGGAGCGGGTAGCCGAGCTGCAATAGCACGGGTGAATTCGTGGCGTTGTACAGGCTGATTTCGAGCGCCGACCGCTTCATTGACCACTGTGCGTGCACGTCGATTTGGCCCTGTGCAGGTAACCAGGTACCTCGGTCGCTGGACCACGCGGTGGGTGTGGCGGCGCGGAACCTTGGTTCCGCCCGAAATGTCCAAGAGCCGACTTTGCGCGCACCGAGCGCCGAAACGGACCATGGGGCCACATAGGGTACGCGCAATCCGAGGTCGTTCACACTGCGTACTGCCTGTGCACGAAACGTTCCGGACCATGCGCCGCGCTTCCAATCAAGGTGGGCGCTTCCGCCCCAACGCGCGATGGACGCGACGTTGCGCGGGGTCCAGATCGTACCGACGGGCATCCACACGATGGCATCAGTGAGTCGCCCGTGGTAGAGTTCGGTACCGGCGGATTTGCGGTTAAGGGACGCCCGAACTTCCCAACCGAGCTCGGCGCGCAGCATCGGATTGCCGCCCGGAACCCAAAACAGGTCGTTCAAGGTCGGGAATCGCTGGTGGCGGTGGGCCTTGAGGCTCCACTGGGTCGACGCTTTTTCGGCCGCGCTCAGCTGAAGCATGGGCAGCATGCGACCTGCTTCGGATCCCTGGCTCAAATGACTTAACCCCCAGTGGTAGCGAAGCTTGCCCGGAAGCAAACCCGTTCCGCGCAGCATCGCCTGTACCCTGAGGGCCGACGCCGGATCCTTGTTGGGGCCTTGCGCCATGAGCCGCGACGCATCTACCGAAGAAGAGACGAGCTGCCGAAGAACCCATGCTTGTGCCCGCATCCGTATGCCGACCGACTGGGCGCGGTTGGTGTCGTGGATTCCGCCAAATTGTTCGTAGTCGTAGCGCTGGGACGTCAGCGTCGCGTACTGCATACTTTGCCAATAGACTCGTCCGATCTGCAGCGTTTGGCGCTGAACAACCGTGGCCCGCAGATCGCGCTGTACCGCGCCTTCGCGGCGTACCTGAGTGACGGCCTCGGGCAGCCCTTGCTGCAGCACGACCAAGTAGGCGGCACCGTCCTGCTTCAGTAGGGTTTGCGTGCCGCGCCATGCCGTTCGGATTTCGGCACGCTGCACCCCGGCACCGATTCGCAACTGTCGCTGCCCCAGATAATCGCGGTAGGCGTAGCGGTTGAGGGCGGAACTCACATTGACCCCGAGGTCCGTGCTCTGCCCTGGAAGCCATACCGACAGGCCAGCGTTGCCCAGCGAAGCGGCCTCGGCGCGGAATTCAGCTTGGGCTGACGACCGCAGGCGCAAACCGTCCGCGCTTCGTTCCAGCTGCAGACCAGAGCTCGGCAGCAGACGCACATCCATGATTCCGAGGTCGGACGCCTGAAGGGCAAGCCCCTCCCACTCGATCCAGGTGTGGGTTGACGGTAGACCATCAAGCGCGAGCCACGCACTTCCACCGGGAACCGATTGGCGAAGGTCAAGGCCTGCTGCGAGCAAGGCCGAAGTATTCACGCCGAGGGCTCGAGGCGCAATCTGGGCGGTTGCCGGAGACTGAGTGCGCCACATCCCAGCGTCAACCGGAACTTCAGGGAGCGCAAAGTGAAATGTTTCGCGGCCAATGGGATTGACTGTGACACGCAGCGTGTCCTCAGCCTGTTGGGCCGACAAGGGCGTCACGGCCCAGAACCAAAAGCCAGCAACCCATAGGCTGCGGAGCAATCGCTGCATCATCTTCAGGGCGCACTCTTCCCGGCACGCTCGGATTATCGTTCGAGGCAGGTCTTCTGGCTCGTTCCCCAACACGCCCCCTTCCCGGTTGCCCAGTGGGTTGTTGCGGCGTGCGGTGTGTGCGGAACTTACAGCTGCGGGTACAGCTCCGGTATTGCACCGGATTCCCTTTTCAGCACGCGGATTGAGACGTTCTCAGCGCGTGCACCGCGAACGCATCAAAGGTAGTTAAAAAACGCGCGGGCGGCGTTGTGGGCCGACTCTAGCGCCAGCGGCTTGACACCAAACGAGGCTCCGCGGGCCGTGGCAAACGTAAGCAGAGCTTCTGATGGCAAATTGCCCACCATGTGGTTTTGCGCAAAGGGACATCCGCCCAATCCGAGCAGTGCGGAATCAAAACGGCGAATCCCCGAATCCCAGGCCGCGTCAAGCAGTCCGTTGGTCAAGGCCTCGGCTGCCGGCATGTGCAGGTGCAGCCCCAAGGGTGTTGCGCCGGACGCGTTCCGAACCCTAGCAACCACCTCGCGAATGCTTTGCGGAGTGGCGCTTCCGACCGTATCGCTCACTGAAAGCACGGTGGGCTGCCAGCGATCCACAGCCTTCTGCGTCCAATCGGCCACTAGGTCAAGCGTACTCGGTTCGCCGTAGGGGTTGCCAAAGGCCATCGACAGATAGACCACGACCTCTTTGCCGGCCGCATGGGCACGCTCGATGGCAGGCGTCCATTCGTCCAAAACCTGAAGTTGGCTGCGGTTGGTGTTGCGGCGCTGAAACTGCTCACTAACTGAGAATGGAACCCCCACGACGTCCACCGCCTGATGCGCCACGGCCCGGTCAATACCTTTGGCGTTGGCGGCGATTACGAGAAATTTATTGCTTCCCTTGTCGGGGGCAAGGGCATTGAGCACCTCGACCGAATCCGCCATCTGCGGAATCGCCTTGGGCGAAACGAAGCTCGCGATGTCAATAGTGTCAAAACCCACGGGCAGCAAGCGCCGCAGGAATTCAATTTTGTCTTTGGTGGCAAATAGTGTCGGGTAGCCCTGCATCGCGTCGCGGGGGCACTCGACCCAAGTTAGGCGTTCCATGCGGCGGCGAGTTGGCGAACCATAGCCGGCCCTTCGTAGACCAAGCCCGAATATACTTGCACGAGGTCGGCTCCGGCATTGAGCTTGTCGTGCACGTCCTTGGCGGTCCGCACCCCTCCGACGCCGAGTACCGAGGCGGAACTTCCGACAGCTTCGCGCACCCATTCCACGACTTCGGTTGAGCGGCGCGTGAGCGGCGCACCACTGAGGCCGCCGGCACCGATGGCGTCAATGCGAGCTTGTGGCGTGCGGAGTCCGGTGCGGCCGACCGTGGTGTTGGTTGCGATGATGCCTTTGAGACCGCATTCCACCGCGAGCGAAGCCGTGCGCTGCACGTGCTCCTTGCTCGAGTCCGGATCAATTTTCACAGCTACCGGCTTGCCTCCGAGGCGCTTGGCTTCGTTGGCCACAGCCTCAAGCAGCGTACGCATACTGGCCTCGGACTGCAGATCCCGCAATCCCGGAGTGTTGGGCGACGATACGTTGACGGCGATGTAGTCCACCACGGCGTACACGGCGTTGAGGGCCGCGAGGTAGTCGTCCACGGCCTGTTCGTTGGCGGTGGTTTTGTTGCGGCCGATGTTGCCGCCCACGATGAGGTTGCGGTGCTTTGAGGACTTGATTCGCAGGGCGGCCGCTTCGGCACCCCCGTTGTTGAATCCCATTCGGTTGATCAAGGCCTCGTCCTCAGGCAGTCGAAACATGCGCGGCTTCGGGTTTCCCGGCTGCGGACGCGGCGTGACGGTTCCGATTTCAAGATGGCTAAAACCGAGCGCCTCCCAGGCGCGAAGAGCGACGGCGTTCTTGTCCATTCCGGCAGCCAGCCCAAGGGGGTGGCGAAAGGTCAGCCCCATGGCCTGAACTGGGGCGTCGGGGACCGATCCCACGGCCGCACGGAGGGCGGCCGTGGCGATTCCGCTCTGTGAAACGATGCGAAGTCCGCCCAGAGCCATATTATGGGCGCGCTCAGCAGAAAGTTGGAATAGCAGGGGGCGAATCAGCGAAGTGTACATCATGGGCACCTCAAAGGTAGCGCCGGGGTTAGATTTGCAGGATGAATCCCGTCATACAAAACCGCCGTGCGCGCTACGAGTACGTCCTCGAAGAGGAGTTTACGGCCGGCATCATGCTTGCCGGGACCGAGGTCAAGGCGCTGCGCGACGGCAAGGCTAATTTGAGCGACGCCTACGCATACGTCTCTGAGGCCGGTGAGGTATGGATCAAAAACCTCCATATTTCGGAATTCAAGTTCGGAACCTACGCTAACCACGCTCCGCTGCGCGAGCGCAAGTTACTCCTGAAGAAAAACGAGCTAAAGAAGATTCGCAAAGAGCTGCAAAACAACGGAATAACATTGATTCCTTTGAAGCTTTACTTTAGTTCACGCGGATGGGCAAAACTGGACATTGCGCTGGCTAAAGGCAAGAAGTTCTACGACAAACGCGCCAGCATTAAAGAGCGGGATATTGACCGCGATGCAGCGAGGGAATAAGTAGATCGATGTAGGGGACCGCTTAGGGAGGCCATTAAGAATGAGATCCGAGGCTAGTCTTTTTGAGATTTTGATAAAAACTTCGCAACGAATTCCAGGTATAATTCCGGCTGTTCGGTTGCCATATCGTGGCCAGAGTGCGTTACCAAGCCAAGCTCTGACTGCTTAAACAACTCTAGGTACTCAGCCGCGTAACCCCAGGGCTGGTTATCACACTGGGCCTTTAGGACGAGCACGGGAATCTCTAGTTGAGCTAGGACCGCACGTTGGTCCGGAACGTCCTCAAAACTTTGGACCGTCATAATATGGGCATAGTACCCGGATCCCGCTTGAGCAGGCAGATCAGTTTTTGAAAAACAGATGGTGGATCGGCTCAATTCACGGTCCCAGTATGCCATGAATCGATCCATTTCGCGATCGGAACCTAGTTTTATTCCCCAGCGATACGCGCCAGCCCTCACCCATCGGACCCTCCAATTATTGGTGCGTTCATTGGTTTCCCGATTTGTGGCAGTTGGCGAAGTGAGTCCGAGCCGCGGATCCGGTAGGCGATCTTTAATCGTTAGATCTATAGGTAAAATCGGCCCCGGAACTTCAAAAACTATCTTTTCAATTCGGTCAGTTGGGTAGTTCTGCAGGTAATTCACAACCAGCATTGCACCCCACGAATGACCAATCAAGATGACTTTGGGTGACTTGATTTGCTCCAGTAATGCATTTAAGTCAGCGCAGTGACGGGCAACTGAATATTCAGTCACGTCCTCAAGTCGCTCAGACTGGCCACTACCGATTTGATCGTAGAAGTAGATGTCGTGCCCGAGCGACGCCAAGGGTTGAAGTGCCGTGATGTGGGCGTCGCGAACCGCACCACCTGGCCCCCCGTGCACATAAACAATGGGCGATCGTTTGGATTCCGTCGTGCTTTCGATGCTCAGATAGCCAATCTGAGACCCGGTCGGAAGTTTCCAAAAGCGCGTTCCCTTGCGAGGTGTGAATGCGGGAACATCATAAGCACGAGGAAGCAGAATGCAAGCTCCACCAAAAAGTAGAACCGAGATGGCGACAAGGGCAATTGAGATTCGTACAGCGCTGTACACTTCAGCGCTGCGTCGCTACGTCCTTGAGCATCGGCACGAAGCGAAAGCTACCGAGGTCTTCGTGAATCCACGCTGTATCAGCACCACGGCGCACGCGAAGCATGCGCTGCTCCGATTCGACGTCGCCCACTGGAACCACCAACACCCCCTCGGGCGCGAGCTGCGCCAAGAGATCCTGAGGCAGTTCTGGAGCGGCAGCGGTAATTAAGATTCCGTCAAAAGGCGCAAACGAGGGCAACCCCTTGTATCCGTCACCAAACTTTTGCTGAATTCGGCGGTAGCCCAGCTCGTCAAGCAGGCGCTTACTGAAGTCAAACAGCGCTTTCTGGCGCTCAATCGTGTAGACGCGGTAGCCCATCTCTTCAAGCACGGCAGCTTGGTAGCCGGAACCCGTTCCGATCTCCAGAATTTTAGCGCCCTCGGGAAGGCCCAACGCATCGGACTGGAACGCTACGGTGTAGGGCTGCGAGATGGTTTGGCCCGCGGCAATCGGAAAAGCAATGTCTTGGTATGCAAATTCTTCAAACGAACTTTCGAGAAAGGCGTGGCGTGGAATCCGACCCATAGCCTCAAGTACGCGCTCATTCTTAATGCCTTTGCCCCGAAGTAGCGCGAGCAGTTGCTGTCGCTGACCTTGGTGGCGGGGCAAATCAGGAGTCATAGGCCGAAAGTACAACCGTACCTTTGCACCGAATGCGACGGATCCAAAGACTTTTCCACATCCTTGCCGGGGCTGCAGCATTGGTGAGCGCTAGCTGCGACCGCAACGAGGCAAAGCCCGTAGTCTACCTCGAGGTGGACAGTTTGACGTTGGCGCCTGACCCTAGCCGCGGAACATCTAGCGCCCACGTGCGCTCAGTTTGGGTCGAATCTGAGGGCACCTACCTGGGGGTCTACCCCCTACCCGCCCGCATTCCGCTTCCGGTGTCTGACCCGAACGCTACGGTGCGCCTCTACCCTGGCGTCGAAGTCAACGGAATCAGCAGCTTTCAAGCCCAGTATGAATTCTACGGTCCGTACACGCGGAACCTGAATTCCGCTTACGGCCAGACCGTCAAATGGCCCGCGGGGGGTGCCGCGGTGCTGGCATACGAAAGTTGGGCACAAATCGTTAACGTAGAAGATTTTGAGTCGGCGGGGATTCAGTTTGCACCCACGCCGCGCAGCGACACCGTGTGGAACCGAACCCAATCCGAACGATTCCCTGCCCCTGCAGGTGAAAGCCACAACGCCAGTGGAATGGTCGTGCTTCGCCCGGGGCAAAAAATTTTTGAGGCCATTACCCAGCAGGCCTATGTGCTTCCAAAGTCGGGTCAAAGCGTCTACCTCGAAATCAACTACAAATCCACTATGCCCTTTAACATTGGGGTCGTCGCCAACGAGAACGGAACCAGTACCCAACAGACCACGGTAACCTTTCGTGACAAGCGCGTGTGGTCCAAGGCATACGTCAATTTGGTGACCGAGGTTTCGGGTTTCCCTGGGGCCGTGAACTACAATCTGTTTTTGGGCGCAGTGCGCACCGACCGCGAAGTAGCCGACACGCTGTGGATTGACAACCTCAAGCTGGTCTACCGTTGAGTCCCCGAGGATCGGCACTGCGGGCTACCGAACGGCGCTACACCTTAGCCTACCTCGCGGGCGACGTAGCCGCTGCGGGTCTTGCCTACACGTGGCTGTACAGCTACCGCAAGGGCGTGGTTGAACCTGCCCGATTTGGCCTTGAGTCCTTAGTTTGGGACGACTTTTATCCCTGGGGCCTATCGATCACTGCGGTGCTTTGGGTGGGTACGTTGGGGGTGGTGGGGCTCTACCAAAGTCTGCTCCGCAAGTCGCGCCTCACTGAATTAAGTCGACTGGTTCAGACCTGGTTCTTTTTTGTCTTGGCCTTCTTTCTGCTCTTTTTGCTCGACGACTACGTCAAAAGTTATACGGCGTACTGGGGTACGATCAAGCGCTTTGGCGGAACCTTGCTTGGCGTGAGCGCGCTGATCCGTCTCGCCCTTGGAAGCCATATTCGCTGGCGCATTAACCAGGGGAGCCTACACTTTCCCACCCTTTTAATCGGGGACCGTGAGCTACTTGAAGCCCATGAGCACGACATACGACGGCATGCACAGTCATCGGGCGAAGTCCTTGCGGGTTGGATGTCGGTGCACGGCAAGCAGGGCGACACACTGTGCTGTGGCCTTCCGTTGCTCGGAAGCCCTAAAGAAATCGCTTCGTGGGCCCACCGGTTGGGCATTGAGGATGTGGTCGTGGCGCTACCGCAAGAAGAGCACCAGCGACTTACGCCCTTGCTGCTCGACCTCGAAGAGCTTGGTGTACGAATTTTTATGTTTCCGGACACCTACGGAATCCTCTCAGGGATGGTTCAGCTGGACGAGCATGGCGTTCCGCTGATGGAATGGCACCACGAGCCTATGGACGCATGGCAGCGTAACAGCAAGCGCATCGCCGACGTGGCGCTTGCCGCGTCGGCATTGGTCCTTTTGACTCCGCTCATGGTCGTCGTTGCCTCAGGGGTGGCTCGAACGAAAGGCCCCGTCTTTTTTCGTCAAGAACGCCTAGGTCGGCAGGGTAAGACCTTTAATATTTTGAAATTCCGCACAATGCGATCTGACGCAGAGGCCGCCGGGCCCCAGCTTTCGAGTGAAGATGATCCGCGCATCACGAAGGTTGGTCGCGTGCTGAGAAAGTACCGATTGGATGAGATTCCACAGTTTTGGAACGTACTAGTGGGCGATATGTCAATTGTGGGCCCTAGGCCGGAGCGCGCGTTTTTTGCCCAACAAATCATCGAACGAGCGCCGCAGTACCGTCACATTTATAAGGTTCGCCCCGGAATCACCAGTTGGGGAATGGTCCGCTTCGGATACGCTAGCACGGTGGACGAAATGATTCGTCGGATGGAGTACGACCTGCTCTACATCGAAAACATGTCCTGGCGCAACGACCTCAAGGTGCTGCTGTACACGGTATGGACCGTCCTCAAGGGGCGCGGAAAGTAGCCGTCCGAGCGTACTTTTAGCCCCATGAAGCACTGTAGCGTACTCGGCGCAGGCACGATGGGGAACGGAATCGCCCACGTGTTCGCCACCAGCGGATGGAACGTCTCGCTGTTCGACATCAGCGCCCCAGCTTTGGAGCGCGCCCTAGCCACCATTTCAAAAAACCTCGAGCGCCAAGTAGCCAAAGGCCTACTTTCAGCCGAGGATGCTGCGGCAGCCGTGGCGCGCATCAGCACCCATACGGAACTGGCACCGGCTGTGGCCGGTTCGGCCCTCGTCGTGGAGGCCGCCACCGAGAACGTAGACATCAAGCTCAAACTTTTTGCACAGCTTGACGAAGTGTGTGCGCCAGAAACCATTTTGGCCTCGAACACCTCGTCGATTGCGATTGGACGCATCGCGGCGGCCACCAAGCGCCCCGACAAGGTCATCGGAATGCACTTTATGAACCCGGTTCCGGTGATGAAGCTGGTCGAGATTATTCGCGGCTACAAAACCTCGGACGCCACTGCGGCTGCGGTGGTGGCGATGAGCAAGGAACTCGGCAAAATCCCGGTGGAATGCAACGACTTCCCTGGATTTGTGGCCAACCGCATTCTGATGCCCATGATCAACGAGGCGATTGAAACGCTTCAAACGGGTGTCGGAAGCGTCGAGGCGATCGATTCGATCATGAAGCTCGGCATGGCGCACCCTATGGGCCCCTTGCAGCTCGCTGACTTTATTGGTCTCGACGTATGCCTCAGCATTTTGCGGGTACTGCACGAAGGTATGGGCCAGCCCAAGTATGCGCCCAATCCGCTCCTCGTGGCGATGGTAACTGCCGGAGACCTCGGCGTGAAGTCGGGCCGCGGATTCTACGACTACGCGAACGGAACCAAAGACGCGCCGGTCGCTCCCAATTTTCTCTAAATCCCAATCACCACATGAACAAGCACCTCTTTATTGGCGCTCTGCTGGCCTCAGCTAGTATGTTTGCGCAGGTCGACCTGATCAATAAAATTTCGAACAACGGATCTCGCGACGGTAAAACGTTTGAATTCACAACGATTTATGACCTAGAGGCGACTCCGGTCAAAGACCAGGGACGCTCGGGTACCTGCTGGAGCTATTCGGCCACCGGATTCCTCGAGTCTGAACTGGTGCGCATGGGCAAGCCGGCCATCGACCTCTCTGAGATGTACACGGTGCGCAAGGTCTACCAGGACAAGGCTGAGAAGTACGTCCGCCTGCACGGCTCGCTCAACTTTGCCCAAGGCGGCGCGTGCCCCGACCTGTTTTATGTGATCGACAGCTACGGCGCGGTTCCAGAGTCTGCCTACGCAGGCCTCAACTACGGAACCGAGGGCAACGACCACGACGAGCTCGAGGCCGCCCTCAAAGGCATCGTCGACGCGGTGGTGAATAAAAATTCCGGAACCGTGACCACCGCGTGGCACACGGGCTTCACCGGATACCTCGACGCCTACCTCGGCGCTGAACCCACCTCGTTCACCTTCGAAGGCAAGCAGTACACACCGCGCAGCTTCGCTGACAAGTTCCTCGGAATCAACGTCAAAGACTACGTTCAACTCACCAGCTTCACCCACCACCCCTTTGGTTCGTGGTTTGCCGTTGAGGTCCCCGACAACTGGACGTGGGGCACGTCGTACAACGTTCCGCTCGAGGACATGATGGCGACCATTGACTACGCGTTGGCTAACGGTTTCACCATCGCTTGGGCAACCGACGTATCAGAAAAAGGATTTTCGCTGAACAACGGAGTCGCCGTGTGGCCCGCCAAAAAGTGGTCAGATATGAGTGCTGAAGAGAAAAACGCAGTGTTCACCGGTCCGCACGAAGAGGCTGTGGTGACACAGGCGTCGCGCCAAGCGGCATTCGACAACTACGAAACCCAAGACGACCACGGAATGCAAATCGTCGGAAAGGTCAAAGACCAGTCAGGCGCTTCGTACTACATCGTGAAAAACTCGTGGGGTCCGCGCAAGAATGCGTACCGTGAAGGCTACATCTACGCGTCTGAAGCGTTTGTACGTGCTAAGACCATTTCGATCATGCTGCACAAAGACGGTTTGCCCAAGGCCACTAAGAAGGCCGCTGGGCTCTAAGCCTCACGTTTCTTCAGAATCCCGGTTCCGGCTCCGTGCCTGGACCGGGATTTGTCGTTTACATCCGATCGGGGGCCTCGATTCCCAGCATTTCAAGCGCTCGGCGAAGGGCACTGGCGGTGGTTCTGCACAATTCTACGCGAAAGGCCACGAGGGCATCAGACTCGGCGTTGAGAATGGGATTTGACTGGTAAAACGCGTTAAACGCTTTAGCTACGTCGTAGGCAAATTGGGCGACAACGGCCGGACTGTAGTTTCGTGCCGCCTGCTGAACCGCTTCGGGAAAGCGATCCAGCGTTTGAATGAGCTCTTTACTGCGTTCATCGACCGCTATATCTGACCATGACCACGCTGTCGAGCGCCCCTCGGCCTTGCGCAAGATGCTCTTGATCCGAGCGTGGCTGTACTGAATGAACGGACCAGTGTGGCCGTTGAAGTCAATGGACTCTTCAGGGTTGAACACCATGCGCTTGCGCGGATCCACCTTCAAAATGAAGTACTTGAGGGCTCCGTGGCCCAAAACACGGTAGAGCTGAGCCTTTTCGGCCTCGCCAAGTCCCTCGGTCTTGCCGAGCTCTTCGCTCAGAGCGCGGGCTGTGGACTCCATTTCGTCGAGCAGGTCGTCGGCATCGACGACGGTGCCTTCGCGCGACTTCATTTTGCCGCTGGGCAAGTCCACCATGCCGTAGCTCAAGTGGAAGAGCTGGTCGGCCCAAGCGTAGCCCAACTTTTTAAGGATCAAGAACAGCACTCTAAAGTGGTAGTCCTGCTCGTTGCCCACCACGTACGTGAGGCGGTCGATCGAGAAGTCCTTAAAGCGTTGAATCGCAGTCCCGATGTCTTGGGTCATATAAACTGAGGTTCCGTCGCGGCGCAGCACCAGTTTCTCGTCAAGGCCGTCCTCGCGCAAGTCAATCCACACCGAGCCGTCGTCCCGACGGTAGAACACGCCGCGCGCCAATCCCTCTTCAATGTCTTGCTTGCCCAGCACGTAGGTGTCGGACTCGTAGTAGTTGCGGTCAAAGCGCACGCCCAAACGGCTGTAAGTCTGGTTGAATCCGTCGTACACCCATCCGTTCATCGTCGCCCACAGGCTGCGCACCTCGGTGTCGCCTGCTTCCCACTGGCGGAGCATTTCTTGTACCTCGAGCATGCACGGAGCCTGCGCCTTGGCCGAATCTTCATCAAGACCTTGAGCCATGAGTTCGCGCACTTGGCTCCGGTATTCCTGATCAAAACGGACGTAAAAATCGCCGACAAGATGGTCGCCTTTTTTGCCTGCGGAATCAGGAGTGATTCCGCCCCCGAACTGCTGCCACGCCCACATGCTCTTGCAAATGTGCACGCCGCGGTCGTTGACAATCTGAACCTGAACCACTTTGCGGCCGCTGGCCTCGAGGATGCGGCTCACACTGTGCCCGAGCAAAATATTGCGCACGTGTCCGAGGTGGAGCGGCTTATTGGTATTGGGGCTGCTGAATTCCACCATCGCCGCGGGGGCGTTCGGATCCACGGGCGTGGTGCCCCAGGCATCCGCGCTTCGAATGGCGTCGAAGCGGGCCTGAATTTGGTCGGAACTCAGTACAATGTTCAAGAAACCCTGCACTGCATTGAAGCTGGATACCAACGGGGAGGCTGCCTGAAGTGCCTCGCCGATTTCGCGTGCTGTGTCCACGGGGGATTTGCGGCTCAACTTGAGAAAGGGAAAAACCACCAGCGTGGCATCGCCCTCAAAATCCTTGCGGGTCGGTTGAAGTTCGACGGGGCCATCCCATCCGTATAAATCGTTCAAGACCGTCGAAACGGCCGAAAGTACCACGTCAGCCATGATGATTAAAGAAGGTTACGTCGGCTCAACCGCTCCTGAAGGCGGTACACCGTGTTTTGCAAAAGGCGGAACGCAGTGGTTCCCATCGCGTTGCCTCCCTTGTCGAGCAAGGGATTGATTTCGGTGAATTCCATGCACCGCACCAGCGGAGCGTCCGCAAACAATTCAAGTAGTTGTTTGGCCTCCGACTCGTCGAAGCCTCCGGCTACCGGCGTGCCGGTTCCGACCGAAACCGTCGGATCCATGGAATCCACGTCAAACGAAACATAGACCATGTCGCAGTCCTTCATCTGTTCCATGACGCGCTTGACTACGGTTGCGATTCCAAGCTCGCGGACCTCAGGTACACGAAACACGGTCATACCGTACTTAGCGATGAGCGCGTCTTCAGGAGTTTCCGTGCTGCGAAGCCCGATGAAGGCAACGTCTTCAGGGCGAACGCGCTGGGGGTGACCCTTGAGCTTAGTCCAGGCGTCACGGGTGACGGGGCTCGGATCATTGATCTTGCACTCGAGGTTGTCCTCGCCGATGGCGGTAGCGAGCGGCATGCCGTGCATATTGCCCGACGGAGACGTATATGGGGAATGTAAGTCGGCGTGCGCATCGATCCACACCACTCCCAATCGGGTAAGCGGAAACGCTTGCTTGATGCCGGCAATGGTTCCGCCCGCGTTGGAGTGGTCACCGCTTAGTACGAGTGGGAACTGACCGTCATCGAGCGTTTCTGCCACTACGGCCGAAATGCGGCGGTACATCCGAACGATTCCTCGAATACGCTTGCCGTAGGGCGTCTCAGGATGCCGGTACAGAAGCGCATTGTTGGTTTGCACTTTTCGGGGCTGGACCGCGCGAAAGAACTTGGGTTGGATGCTGAACGAGGCACTGCGAATGGCCGCGTAGCCAAGGCTTGAACCTCGGGTTCCCGCTCCCAATTCTGACATGGCCGTGATTAACTGCAGCATGGGCCAAAGGTAGGAATTGGCCTACCTTTGGGCATAGTCCATGGCCCGAAGCACAAAAAACTCTCCTGCTCTTCGCGTTACCGACCTCAAAGAGGCGTGGCGCGACCTTTCTGAAAGCCCATCCCTGCGCGCTGCGCTGGGCTTATTTGTATTGTTTGTCGGCCTTCTGGGTTTTATCGCAAGCGCCTCTACCTTAGGCACTTGGACAGCAGATTACAGTGCCATGGAGCTCGGATTCAGCCAAGTCGTTGCCCAGCGCGGAATCGAAATACACAACATCTTAGGGTCACTCGGGGCCGCAATAGGAATGGTCGTCACGGTCCGCGGCTTTGGAGTCGCTTCGCTCCTTTTATGGTCCGTAGTGATGGTGTACGGCCTCAAATGGGGCCTCGGACTGCCGATTAAGGCAGGTCGTTGGTTTCGTCGGAGCTTACTTCGCGCTGTGCTCATCACGAGCGGTTTCGCGCTGATTCCTTGGGATTTCGGAGATGCGATGGTCGGCGACTACGGCCGCTTTCTCGCCCAATGGAGCAACCACTTGGTCGGAACACTTGGTTCTGCGCTCGCCTGGGTTTTAGCCACCACGGTACACATAGTGTGGGTTTTTCAGTTGCGCCCGCAGCAGTTGGGCGAGCGGTTCGCCGCGCGTTCTGCAGCATTTGGTGCCTCGGATCCCGTTTTTATGGATTCAGGAGCTGGACCCACAGTAGTATCCGACGATGAACTCCTTCGCGATGAAGCGCCTAATGTGGTGGATTTGATGGACCTCAACCCTCCTACACCGGTTGCTCCCGCATCGGACATGGACCTTCCGCCGTGGGACGAACCCGAAGACCTTCCCGAGCCCACCCTCGTCAGTTCCGCACACGACCTTGATCTCGAGGTTGACGAGATTCCGGAACCCGAGATCGTACTGCCCGCCGCTGCGCTGGCTGCCACGCCCAAGGCCTCAGATCTCGATCCGTATGATCCGCGCCGCGACCTTTCGCGCTACCAGTTCCCTACTCTACAGCTACTGAACGACTACGGGCAAACGACGACCAAAGTTGACCAAGAGGAACTCGAGGCCAACAAAGAGCGCATCGTCGACACGCTTCGCAACTACAAAATCGAAATCGCCAAGATCAAGGCGACCGTCGGGCCTACGGTGACGCTGTACGAAATCGTTCCCGAGGCGGGAATCCGAATCAGTAAAATCAAGTCGCTCGAAGACGACATCGCGCTGAGCTTGAGCGCCCTCGGAATCAGGATCATCGCACCGATTCCGGGCAAGGGCACCATCGGAATCGAAGTTCCGAACCGCCACCCCCAAATGGTGAGTATGCGTTCGGTGCTGGCGTCAGAAAAGTTCCAGAAGTCCGACATGGACCTTCCTCTTGCTCTGGGTAAGACGATTTCGAACGAGGTATTCGTGGTCGACCTCGCAAAGATGCCGCACCTCTTGATGGCGGGTGCAACCGGACAGGGTAAATCCGTGGGCCTGAACGCTATTCTCGCGTCCATTCTGTACAAAAAGCATCCGGCCGAAGTCAAGTTTGTGCTGGTCGACCCAAAGAAGGTCGAACTGACCCTGTTCAACACGATTGAGCGCCACTTCTTGGCCAAGCTACCTGGAACCGACGAGGCCATCATCACCGATACCACGAAGGTGATCCACACACTGAATTCGCTCTGCATCGAGATGGACCAGCGCTACGAGTTGCTTAAGTCAGCCTTTGTGCGCAACCTCAAAGAGTACAATACCAAATTCACGGCGCGCAAACTCAACCCCGAGGAAGGTCACCGTTACCTACCCTACATCGTGCTGGTCATTGACGAGTTCGCTGACCTTATCATGACTGCGGGCAAAGAGGTCGAAACCCCCATCGCACGCCTCGCGCAGCTTGCACGGGCCATCGGCATTCACCTCATTGTCGCGACCCAGCGCCCATCAGTCAACGTCATTACCGGTATCATTAAGGCCAACTTCCCGGCGCGCATTGCCTTTAAAGTCAGTGCTAAGATTGATTCACGTACCATTCTCGATGCGGGCGGAGCCGAGCAACTCATTGGTAAAGGCGACATGCTGATTTCGAGCGGAAACGACCTCATTCGCTTGCAGTGCGCTTTCTTAGATACGCCCGAGGTCGAACAAGTCTGCGAATTCATCGGAGGCCAACAGGGCTACCCCGACGCCTACCAACTTCCTGAATATGAGTCCGAAGACAATGGACTTGGCGGTGGCGGCAACTACAGCGCCGACGAGCGCGACAGTATGTTTGAAGAAGCAGCCCGCATCGTGGTAATTCACCAGCAAGGCTCGGCATCGCTTTTGCAACGCAAGCTCAAACTTGGGTACAACCGCGCAGGGCGTTTGATTGACCAACTCGAAGATGCCGGAATCATCGGGCCCTTCGAAGGATCCAAAGCCCGCCAAGTTCTGATCCAAGACGAAATGCACCTCAACGAACGACTCAATAACTTGTGATGATTCGACTATTTACCGCCCTAAGCCTTTGCATTCTTAGTTTGACTGCTGTAGCCCAAACTGAGACCCCCCTCGCCTTTTTGCAGCGCGTTAAAAAACAGACGCTCGCATACTCCGACCAAAAGCTCAGCTTTACCTCGGTACTCAACGCCCCAGGCCGCAACGGCCAGCGCGTAGAGCGCAAAACCAGCGGCGAAATATGGGTGGTCGGCGAATCCGCCAAGCTCGTGCTTCAAGGGCAGACCTTCTTTTTCAAATCGGGACTCGTGACTACCGTGAGCCCAGAAGACGAAGAAATCATTGTGCGCAAGCTCGACGGCGACGCCCAGCAGTACACTCCGGCCGTCCTCTTGAGCCAGTACGAAAAAAGCTCCTCATTTGCATGGGCCGGAACCAAAACCATCAACGGCCGCACGATTAAGTACGTGAGCATGATTCCGAAGAATGACCCTGACGTAGCCAAAGTCACCTTGGGAATTGATTCGAAGACGCTCAAACTGTACAGCTTCGCTGAAGAAGGCAAAACCGGGACAACGTCTACCATCACGTTACTCGCCTACGAAACAAACCAGGGACTCAAGGCCAAAGACGTCGAGTTCGTACGCAGCAACTACCCCGCGTCCTACGAGTACATCGCGCCGAAAACCAAGTAATTGGCCTTGGGCAAGCTCGACCGATACTTCATCGCCAACTTCGTTCAGATTTTCGCCAAGACATTGGCGCTGAGCGTGTTTATTTTGCTCATGCAGATGGTTTGGAAGTATATGGACGACCTTGCAGGGCGCGGAATTTCGATTTGGCGCATTCTCGAACTCATGGGGTACTGGTCCGTTTCCATCCTTCCCATGGCAGCGCCCATTGCGGTACTTTTTGCCGGAATCATGGTCTACGGGCAGTGGGCGGAATCGAAGGAATATGCTGCCGCAAAGGCTGCTGGTTTCTCGTTTTTGCGGATGCTACAACCGGTCACATTGGTTTTGGTAGTGATTGGCGTGCTCATGTTCTTTGTGAGCAACAACTTCATTCCGGTCGCGAACTACAAGGGTGAAAACCTGCTTCTGAACATTGCCCGTCAAAAACCCACATTTAAGCTCAAGCCCGGGGTATTTGTGAGCGGACTCGACGGATACAGTGTCAAAGTCGGCAGCAAGGACGAGAACAAAATCTACGACGTCATTCTCTACGACCACCGCGAACGCGGACGCGGCAATACGGGAGTTCTCACCGCACCTGAGGGCGAAATCCGCTACCCCGAGGGAAGCCCCACGATGACCCTCGTGCTGCGCAACGGACGGAGCTATGCGGACGTCAAAGAGTCGGTCCGCCAAGAACGCCTTCGGCACGGTGCCGTTTCAACGACATTTGACAGCATGACGGTGCGCTTGGACATGTCTTCGTTCATCCTAGGTGACCTCGGAATCATTCAGCGGACCAATGAGTACAACATGCTTACCATTAATCAGTTGGACACGTCAATCACCGTGCTCAACGGACAGATCACGCAGCGCATGAATGAAGTCAGCCGAAGCATGCGGCGCAAACTCGGAGGATGGGACACGGACAGCATTGACGCCGCTTCTGCACGGGGCGAAGACTGGAAGGGTGAGTATTCTGCATGGAACCGTATCCAGCCTATTCACCGCTACCGTGCCACTCAGAGCGCATTGAATTTAGCCCAAACCAACCGGGACTACATGCGGCAAATCGGGTCGGAACTCGAATGGCGCAACCAGCACCTGGCCCGTCACTACCTCGAGTGGCACAAGAAATTCAGCGTGGCCATGGCCTGCGTGCTGCTGTTTTTCATTGGGGCTCCGCTTGGAAGCATCATTCAGCGCGGCGGATTCGGTTGGGCATTTGTGGCTAGCGTACTCCTCTTTTTGCTGCACTACGTGCTCACGATGGTAGCCGAAAAGCTCGGCCGAACCTGGGTGCTGAGCCCCTTTTGGGCCATGTGGGGACCCAACCTAGTGCTCGGTCCCCTCGCGCTCGCACTCACCGTGTGGGCGGCCCGCGACGGTCAATTCACGCTTCGATTGCGAAAAGCCAAGAGATGAGGATTCTCCACCTGTGCAACAAGGTTCCATTCCCGGGTCGCGACGGCAGCAGTTTAGCGATGGAATCGCTCATTCGCCTCGAAGCCTTATTGGGCCACACGGTACACGTGGTGGCGCTGAATACTGAAAAGCACTGGATGGACCACCCTGTGAGTTCGATTCAGGGCGTGACGCTTGAGGCCGTTGCGGCATCCACCAAGCCTAGCGTGCGCACGGCACTCACCAACCTATTTTCGAGCGACAGCTACTACGCCAGCAGGTTTTGGACCCCCGAAGTTTCGACGGTCATCGCTGAGCGCGCACGGCGCGCTGACGTCGTCGTGTTGGACAGCATTTTTATGGCGGTCTACCTCGACGAAGTGGGTTCGGTTCCGACCATTCTGCGTGCCCACAACATCGAGCATGCAATCTGGATACGCGGCCTAAGCGATGAACCCTGGTACCGACGAGGGTACGTAACCCTTCAGGCGAAGCGCCTAAAAATTTGGGAAACCCAAGTGGCCCGACGCGTCGACCGAATCTGGGCGATCAGCCCCGAGGATGCGAGGTGGTTTCAGAATTTTGGCCCTGTACACACTGTGGCGTGCACCTACGATCCCGTGCACGGCTCGTGGCCCGAGTCGGGGGCCTCAGAGCCCAAGGCCTACCATTTGGGGGCGCTGGACTGGACGCCCAACGTGCGCGGAATGAAGTGGTTCCTCGACCATGTGGCTCCCCATGTTCAGCACGCCGAAGTCGATGTCTACAGCCGGCAATGGCCATTTGGTTCTGCGCCCAAAGGTGTGCGTTATCGCGCAGATCAGCCCGATTTTACCCACTACGGAATTTTTATCGCCCCCATTCGCAGCGGAAGCGGCATGCGCATCAAGCTCCTCGAGGCAATGGCGCGGGGCAAAGCGATCGTCACCACTTCACTTGGGGCCGAAGGATTGAATGCAATTCACGGCACGCATCTGCTCTTGGCCGATTCTCCAGCGGAATTTGCTGCGGCGATGGACGAGCTGCACCACAACGCCGAACTGCGCACAAAGCTTGGGACCGCGGCCGCGGACCATGCCCGCACGCACTTTTCAGACCTCAGTGCGGCTGAGGGCATTGCCCACGAACTTGCGACCTTTGCCAGGTGATGGAAGCGATTGCGTGGTGGCTTTGGAGCCTTGCCTTGGTGCCCTACACCCTCTTTCCCCTCGTCGTTCGTGCGGTGGGAAGGGATCGACGAGCTCTCATGGTTCCGCCATCAAACGAGAACTGGCCATCAGTAGCCGTGGTATTTGCGGCCTACAACGAAGAGGCCGTGCTCGCAGCCAAGCTGGATAGTTTGCTCAGCCAAGACTACCCCGGCCACCTCGAAGTGTGGGTAGGTTCAGACCTCAGCTCGGACCAAACGGACGCAATCCTCGCCGAATACGCCGCCCGGGACGCCCGCGTGCACTGGATCCGGATGGAATCGCGGTCTGGCAAGGCCAAAATCATCAACCGGCTTGTGGCCGAAACCCAGAGCGACTGGATCGTGGGGACCGACGCCAACATTCTCTTTGCCCCCGACTGCACCCGTGAATTAATGCGTGAAGCCCAGCGCAACCCCAAGGCGAGCGTAGTCGGCGGTTCGCTGTACTACCGCGGAATGGACCGCAACCCCTCGGCCAGCATTGCCAAAGAAGAACGCTGGTACATGAACTGGGAGAACTTCGCCAAGCGCGTGGAGTACGAGCGCACGGGCTGCGCCATGGGTGTCGAGGGTGGCTTGTACGCGATTCGACGTGACGCGTTTCGGCCGATTCCGCCCGGAACCTTCATGGAAGACTTCTTTTTGAGCTTCTCGGCCATGCTGCGTGGCGAGCACGTCGCCTGGTCCTTGACGGCCCGCGGAAGCGAAGACGTCAGCCACGACAGCGAGCAGGAATTTCGCCGCAAGGTTCGGATCGCCCACGGAAACTGGCAAAACATCGGCCGATTCGCTGGGTCGATGTGGATGCTGCGCCCTGCCGTCCTCGCGGTGTTCATTGGCCACAAGCTTTTGCGCTGGCTCACTCCCCTGCTAGTACTCGGCGGAATTGTTCTCGGTCTGGGCCCCGGCCCCGAATGGTCCGAGCTGGGCCAACGCATGTGGCTGCTGTTCACCGCCTTGGCTGTCTACACACTCTTGCTGCGCGCAGGTCTGGCGGCAGCGCTCAACCACGTCCCGGGACTGCGCACACTGCACCACCTTTTACTGATGAACCTGGCGCTGGCGCTGGGCTTCGTGCGCTACCTTCGCGGCGGAACCTCGGGCATTTGGGAACCCACCCCACGAACACATGGATAATTTTTCGCTTTCAAGCATCGAAGACGCACTGGACGACCTGCGCGCCGGCAAAATGGTCATTGTGGTCGACGACGAAGACCGCGAAAACGAAGGCGACCTGGTCGCCCTCGCTGAGGGAATCACCCCTGAAACCGTGAACTTCATGGCCACGCATGCCCGAGGCCTCATCTGTGTCCCGCTGGTGGACCAGCGCTGCGACGAGCTCGACCTGCACGCCATGGTCGACCGCAACACGGATCCCCACGGAACCGCCTTCACTGTCAGCGTCGACCTCGAAGGTGAAGGCGTAACGACCGGTATCTCTGCCCACGACCGCGCCAAAACGATTAATGCGCTGACACGCCCAGGTGTTCAAGCAGGCGACTTTCGCCGGCCTGGCCACATCTTTCCGCTTCGGGCCCGTCCAGGTGGCGTACTCCGCCGTGCAGGCCACACCGAGGCCGCCATTGACCTGGCCCGACTAGCCGGCAGCCGCCCCGCAGGCGTAATCGTCGAAATCATGAACGAGGACGGAAGCATGGCACGCCTCCCTGAACTCGCGGTAATGGCTGAAAAGCACGGCTTGAAGATTATCAGCATTGAGCAACTCATTCGCTACCGAATGGAGCGGGATCGCCTGGTGCACGAGGTCAAAAGTTACCGCCTAGATAGCCCCTACGGACCATGGCAGGTGCGCATCTACGCGCAAACCACCTCAGACCAGCGCCATGCGAGCTTCAGCTTCGGTTCGTGGCACGAGGGCGACGAAGTCTTGGTGCGCATGCAAAGTGGTCCATTTGGAACCACTCCTTGGGCCTCGTTCGGCATGCCATTTAGTGCGGATGGTGACCACTTCGCGGCCGCGATGAAGCGCATCGCCGCTGCGGGACAGGGTTGCATCGTATGCCTCAACCAGCGCGGATCTGCTCCGGACTGGACCGAATGGGATCCCCAAACCCCACCCGCCCCCGCACGAGCAATGGGCAACGACCCACTCGACTACGGTGTGGGAGCCCAAATTCTGCACGGATTAGGGCTTCACAACGTGGCACTCCTGACCCAAAACCCCATGCGCCGCGTGGGAATTGAGGGCTATGGGCTGCACATTGTGCGCAACGAATCGCTCTACTAGTTCCCGCGGCGAAGAAGGTCGCTCCAGGACTCCCCGCTCTGTTCCCAGCGCAGACCTACCCCCTGACGCTGAGACCCCACCACACCCGACTGCATATTTTGGTCGTTTCGTCGCTGGTAGGCCTTGGCCGACCACCGGCCGTCGTCAGAGAGCTGGTATCGCACCTCCACATCGCCCAAGCCAATACTCGGCTGGCTTTGCCCGATTGGAATTCCCCATTCGGTTTGAATACTCAAGCGGTCATCTAAGAAGCTTCGGCCGATGCTGGCTTCCATTTCGCGTTGGGCCGCCGCGGTGTTGGTCGAATAGGCCAAGTTGACGTCCCAATCAGCTCCTAAGCCTTGGGTCACAAAGTTGGTGAACTGAGAGGCCAGCACTTGAGAGGTATTGCTCTCCACCGCTTGCATTCCCTGAGCGGCCAGAGGCGAAGAACCCACCCAAAATGAACTGATGGTGAGCAAACTTAGCACCTGTGTCGTGCGCTCATCGGGGTAGCTTAAGCGACTTGAGAGCGCTGCTTGCGCCAGTTCGCCCGCGTTGGGCAATCGGATTCCGAACGCCAACTGCGGCTGAAAAAGCGGACCTGTTGCGTGCATTTCTACGTCTATATTTTGACGTCCCGCCTCGGGAAGTGCCAGGTAGTCCCGCACATCTGCCCGTGTTTTGTACACCGCCGTGAGGTCCATTTGAGCCCCGTAGGGGTCGCCAGTCCAGTTGATGGTTCCGCCCGGAATAAGGCTAAACGGCTTGTTGATAAGATTCTGCAGGGTAAAGAGATAGGTTCCGCGATTGAGTACAAGGTTGCCGCGAAGCGCCATGTCGCCAACCCACGGAACATCGAGCTGCAAAGGCCCCGCGCCACGCGCTTCGATCACGTCACCGACAGTTTCGTCCAATATGAGCCGCGCCAAAACGTCTGGGGTGACCTCTAGGTCGAGGTGCAGGTCAAAGCGAAAATCGTCGGTTCTCTGGCGCCTAACCCGCGGAGCGTCCGGAGCAGAACGGGATTTAAAGTGCAGAAATTCAACTTCATCTAAAGAAACCGGCGCGTCCAATGGAAGTACAAACACCGAGGAGTCGGCCGATTTGGCTTGAATATCGAGGCGAAGGGCCTTGGCCGTTCCGCGTAGGCGACCTTGGCCTGAACCCACCACATAACCATAGAAGTCTGGATTGGGAGGCAAGTCGAGCACGAGCATCCGCTCAGTCTTGAACGTGAGGTCCACCAATTCAGGGCCCTCAAACGCGACTTTAGCGCGGATTTCGGCCGAACCCACGCCCCGGTGGTCGGCCCAACGCGCAGGACCGAGAACCACTCCGCTCTTGGTAAGCGCCCACGGCGTCGAGCTTTTGAGTCCGAGTCCAATGGAAGGCAGTTCCAGGGAGGCATTGGCCCAAAATCCGCTTCCGTACCAATTGAAGTCGCTAAAGTCAGGCTTGGATTCAAGATTCACTTTGCCCTTGATTCGACCGCTTAGTTGATTGACTGCCCCCTCAGCGAAGGGTCGAGCCCAGCGCACCGGAATGTTGAGCACTTTTGTTTGGGCCGCAAAATGATGGGCATCAAGTACGCCGCGAAGATCGAGTAGCAGCGTATCCCGGTAGTTCCAAGCTACGCTTAGGTCCGTTTGGGCGGCGTCCGGCAGGTAGTCAAGCTCTAATGCTACCTCACCCACCGACTGGTTGTGCAAACTAAGGTTCTCCGTGCGAATTCCGCCCGAAACCGCCCAACCCGAAAGTTTTCCAACTACAACGGCGTCGAGACGAAGGGTGCCACCTAGATCTACCCCAGACAGTCCCGCGATGCGCGACCAAAAAGGTAGGTTTACCTCGCGAGCTTGAACACGCAGCACTTCACCTTCGTTGGGACTGAGTACTCCTCCGAGTGCAATGCTTCCCTCTGGACTCTTCCACGACAGCGGGTCATCAAGTGCAAATCGCTGGTTTGCAAAGTCGTAGGACCATAATTTGGCGCCTGAGAGCTTGCCGCTGAGCTCTAAGCTATCCCCTTCAACGGGTCGAAACCATGCAGAAGCAGTGCCTGAATTCAATCTACCCGTCCATACGGTCTGATGAGGCCATACTGCGAGGGCTAACTCGGCGGTTCCACCCCTAGAATGGGGCGCCACGGCTTGAGCGGTCACGCGAAGGCTGTCCTGTGGGCGCCCGACGAGATGAAGGTGCGCTTCTTCACTTCCGGTCCAATCAATAAATTGCTCTGCCTTGGTTTCGGACGCCGTGTAGCGCCAACTGGCGGATGTTTCACCATGAGCGTAGAGCAGCGAGGCCGTGGTTTGAGCCAATGTATGGTTGACCGAAGCATTGAGTTCAGGACCTTTGATCGATAGGGACTTGAGCCCCACAGAGTCGAGCACGTCCAACTGGCTTGAAACAGCATTCTCTGCCCATTGGTGCACCTCGCGAGTCGGAATCGACCAACGATCTGGAGTACGGTTAAATTCCGCATTCATACGATAGCCCCCGAGGCTGCCGGCAATCGTCCATAATTCGGACCGATGGGATGCGGTCGCTCCACCCACGACGCCCGCACTGTCACGAGCCGAAAGCTGTAGGTCCCAGGGCGCAAGCGAAGACCACATTAAGTCGATTGCGGCAATGGAAGGCAGCGATGCCATAGGCCGAAGGGAGCGCACTGGTGTCCAGGTCGCTGTGACCGATTCCGCGCTGTAGTCACCCTGTGCCGTAATACTCCCGTAGGTCTGCTCCGAGAGGCGCAGTTGCCACGAGGTCGAACTACCCAAAGCAGCGATAGGCCCCACAATCCATCGAGAATCGCCAGAGCGAATGCGCAGCGTGCGACCGTTGAGTGTCCAGTTGCCGTCGGAGTACCCGCCCTGGAGGCTTCCGTGTGCTGCCCATGTTGCATCTGAATCTGCCCGCGTGGAATCGGCCTGAACTGCAAGCGTCCAAGCCCCCTGACGCTCTTGGATTCGAGCGTTGATACCCGACCATTCCAGTTCGAGCCAATGCTTGGCCGATCCCCAGAGTGCAGCTACGCTACCTTCTACCCCATCCCAGGCGACGCGCGTAGGCTCCAAAACCCAAGAATCTTTTTTGTTTAATACTTTTAAATTCAATGAATTAACTGAATCATCTTTAAGTTTAAGTTCAATATCAGATGGGGTGTAGCGCGTCGCGAGTTGCCAACGCTGGTACGAAAGCACGACGTTCGATTCCTCGGGACGTACCTCAAACTTCGCCGAGATCTCACCCGTGCCGGGAACCGCCACATTGAGGTCGCCTGAAACACTGAGGTCTGAGGACGCTATGCGAATTCCAGAAAGCGAAAGCTGAGAACGGGCAAGAACCGTGTCGCCCTCAAGGGAGCGCATCCAAAAGTCCACTTCAACCTGATCCACAGAGGCATAGATTGGAGTCGACGTGGTGTCGTTGGGATCTACCCAGGCATCAAACCAGTGCATCCAATCTCCGTTAGGCGTCCCGGTAACCACGAGCGAGTCCAGCACCAACCTCCCCACCGAGGGACCGCCCTCAGACCAACCAAGGCCCTCGAGCTGCACGCTGCGCACAAATACACCCTCTGTCTTGCGGTGCACATGCAGGCCGTGAATCCGGATTCCGCGCCACGGAACCCATTCAATGCGCTCAAAATCAATGGCTGCTGAATCCGATAAAGGATTAATAGATAGGTAGTTACGTAGGTAGTTTTCGACTGGACGAGCCACCCAATCGGGCCGGATGCGAACCGCCGCGAGCAGGAGAATGAGCATAAGGAGCAAGCCCCCGCCCACTAATGCCGTAATTCGTAGTCCGCGCGCAGCCATGCTGCGAAGGTAGCAACCTAATTTTGTGCCATGAACGCCGCAGACGCCCCTTTAATTCTTTCGATCGAAAGCAGCTGCGACGACAGTGGGGCTGCGGTGCTCCGTGGGCTAACCGTACTTTCAAATGTGGTGTACAGCCAAACGGTGCACGAACAGTACGGGGGCGTGGTACCCGAACTCGCCTCGCGGGCCCATAGCCAGACGGTAGTTCCGACTATTGAAGCCGCGCTCGCCCAGGCAGGTGTTGCATTTGAAGACCTCGACGCGGTCGCTGCAACAGAGGGCCCCGGGCTGCTCGGTTCACTGCTCGTGGGCCACGGAACTGCCAAGTCCATCGCCCAATCTCTTGAAATACCGTTCATTGGCGTACACCACATCCAGGCGCACGTACTCGCCCATGCATTGACCGAAGCTGGAATTCATGACGCGCCACTGCAGGGGTTTCCCTTCTTGGCCTTGGTGGTTTCGGGCGGCCACACCCAGCTTTTTGACGTGCACGGCCCATTTGACTTTCGGCTTTTGGGCGGAACCATGGACGATGCCGTCGGCGAAGCCTTCGACAAGGCCGCAAAGATGTTTGGCCTGCCCTACCCCGGCGGACCCGAAGTCGACCGCCGCGCCGAGTTGGGTAACCCGGACCGCTTCAGTTTTGCCAAAATGCAGACCCCAGGGCTCGACTTTAGCTACAGTGGTCTTAAAACCAGCATTTTGTACCGAATTCAAAAGGAAATACACATCAACCCCCATACGTTGACCGACGACCTCAACGACTGGTGCGCCTCGGCCCGCCAGGCTCTGGTACACCCCCTGCTTGAGCGACTGGACCGCGCACTTCGCCCTGAACACCGCTACGCCGTGCTCGCCGGTGGTGTGGCCGCCAACCGACTGCTGCGCCGCGAAGCCCAAGAATGGGCATCCCGCAAGGGAATTACCATGGGAATTCCGCCCCTGAGCTACGCCACCGACAATGCGGCGATGATCGGAGCCGTGGCGTACTACGGCTTTAGTGAACAACGGTTCAGTGACTTAGGGCGCGCAGCGAGTGCACGGCTCGAAGTACCTTCGCAGCATGATTAAGCGCAGCCTTGGACGCAGCGAAGAGGTTGCCCTTCCGCAACTGAATTGGCATTCGGTTGAGGCCCGCGTGGACACCGGGGCATACCACTGCGCAATCCACTGCATTAACTACCACGTGGACGGGTCTGAACTCGTCGTGAGTTGGCCCAACGACCACCAAACGAGGCACAGTGCGTTTCGCAAGGCCACCGTCAAATCCAGTTTTGGGGATCTTCAAGAGCGCTATCTAGTGCACCTCGAACTCAGTGTGTACGGCGAATTGGTCCTTCAGGAATTCAGTCTCTCGGACCGTTCGCGCATGCGCCACCCCATCTTGCTCGGTCGAACATTTTTAAAGCGCGGCTTTGTCGTGGATGTCCGCCGAAAGAACGTTTCCGCGAAGTACCTTTCGCGCCCAACTACCCCGCATTCTGCACCGCAATGAACCTGCTCATCCTTTCGGCCAACCGCAACCTTTATTCCACCCGCCGCTTGGTTGAAGCAGCTGAATCACGCGGCCACATCGCCAAGGTGATGAACATTGGGCGGAGCTATGCCGTCCTCTCGGCCAACGAATTGGACATTTACTACGGAGACCACCGTATTGAGGGGGTTGACGCGGTGATTCCGCGCATCGGAGCCTCAATTACCGACTACGGAGCCGCCATGCTGCGCCAGCTCGAGATGAAGCAGGTATTTACGCCCGTAAGTAGCCTCGCCCTCGTGCGTTCACGGGACAAGCTCCGCGCCCTTCAGATTTTAGCCAAAGAAGGCGTAGCGATTCCGCGCACCGCCGTGGCCAAGCAGCCCTCTGATGTCGATGCCCTGATTAAAGAGGTGGGCGGAGCTCCGCTGGTTGTCAAGCTTTTAGAGGGCACCCAAGGCAAAGGCGTGGTGCTGGCGGAATCCAAAACAGCTGCCCGAAGCGTGATTGAAGCGTTTTACTCGCTGGATGCCAATATTTTAGTACAAGAATTCATCAAAGAAGCCAAAGGAGCCGACATTCGCGCCATTGTAGTCGGTGGACAGGTCGTAGCTGCATATAAGCGCCAAGGTCGCGAAGGCGAGTTCCGCAGCAACCTGCACAGCGGCGGTAGCGGAATACCGATCAAATTGAAAGCTAGCGAGCGGGCAATGGCCGTCAAGGCCGCAAAGGCGCTGGGACTCAAGGTGGCAGGCGTCGATATGCTGCAAAGTGCACGCGGGCCGTTGATTATGGAGGTCAACTCCTCACCCGGACTTCGTGGTGTCGAAAGCGTTACAGGCATAGATGTCGCGGGGCATATCATTGACTACATCGCTACCAACCTCGGTCAATCCAAGGCCAAGGCCAAGGACAAAATCGGAGCCTAAATGCATCATTTTTGGGGACTTCGCCAAGGCAGCAACCTCATTCTCAGCGAAGAAGAGGCCCGTCACGCGCGAAGTGTCCTAAGGCTCAACGACGGAGACCCGGTACGCGTACTTGACGGTTTCGGGTCGGCATGGGACGGTCCAATTCGCTTTGTGGGCAAGCGCGAGGCGGTCGTCGCAGACGCATTGGAGCTTCCCGACTACGGAATGGTATCGGGTCATTTGCACCTTTACCTAGCCCCCACCAAGAACGCCGACCGCACCGAATGGCTGCTCGAAAAAGCTGTGGAAATGGGGATTCATGCGGTAACCCTGTTGGAATGCGCCCGATCTGAACGCAAGCACCTCAAGCACGACCGGCTGGTACGCGTCATGCAGGCCGCGTGCAAGCAAAGCCAAAAGGGGACGCTACCCCAACTTAACGGCCCGGTAGCCTTCAGTGAAGCGGTCGCTCAATGCGCTGCAGATCGAAAGACCATTGCAGCACTCGTAGAAGGATCGAATTCCATGTTTCTACCCGGTGAACTGCGTGCGTCACCCGAGCATTCTTGGGCGGTCTTCATCGGACCCGAGGGCGACTTCACCCCAGCAGAGGTCGACGAAGCCCAAAGGGCGGGCTTTGACCTCGTACACCTCGGACCACACCGGCTGCGCACCGAAACAGCTGGGCTGTATGCAGTGGCTGCCTTTGCCCAGCGTTCCGAAAACGTTTAAAACGCGCTCGAATCGAGGCTGCTGAGCGCAGTAGACGCAACAAACTCGAGCGAAGCCTCCATCGCCTCGTGGGCGTAGTAATCTCCGGATGTGGCGGGGTACGTCGCACGAAAACTCTGCTTGAGTGCTTCGAGTCGCGGACCGAGGTTTCGACCGCTGCGTTCCGAGGCCTGTACGGCACAGAGCCATTCCATGGCCAAAATACGTTGGACGTTGCCCAATACCTCGTACAGATCGGTTGCTGCGTTGGCGCCCATGCTCACGTGGTCTTCTTGACCCGCGCTGCTGTCGATGCTGTCTGCACTAGCGGGTGTGGCGCGCTGCTTGTTCCGGCTCACCAAGGCTGCGGCGGCGTACTGCACGATCATCAATCCGCTTTCTACGCCGCTGTCTGCAGCCAAAAACATCGGAAGGCCACGCTTGCCCAGCGTAAGTTGGTTGATGCGGCGCTCACTGATGCTGCCCCACTCGGCACTCGCAATTTTGGCATAATCAAAAGCTAGTGCGAGCGGTTGGCCGTGAAAATGACCGGCACTCACACCGTCACCGCTTTCGGTAAACACCAACGGGTTGTCGGTCACCGATGCGGACTCCGTTTGCAGGACGCCCACGACGTAGCGCCACGCGTCGCGGCTCGCGCCGTGCACTTGGGGCATGCAGCGAAAGGAGTACGGATCCTGCACATGGGGCTTTTCGTAGTGCCAAAGCGGCGATCCCTCAGCCCAGGAGCGAATGTTCTGCGCCACCATTCCTTGACCTTGGTGCGGACGCAAGGAGTGTACGCGGTCCTCAAACGGCGAAGGCATTCCATCATATGCGAGCAGTGAGGCGGTTCCGACGGCATCAGCCCAGGAAGCCACCTGCGCCGCCTTGAGTGCAGACGCCAAACCCACAGCCTGCATGAACTGGGTTCCGTTGATCAGTGCAAGACCCTCTTTGGCCTCGAGCACTTGGGGCTCAACGCCGAGTTCTGCCCAGAACTGAGCAGCCGGCTTGCGGTGCCCACGGTGCAGTACGTGCGCTTCGCCGAGTAAGGCAAGCGAAAGGTGCGCGAGTGGCGCCAAGTCACCGGACGCACCGAGTGATCCCATGACAGGAACCTCCGGAAGGGCGTCCGCCCGATACAGCGCGAGCACAGCGTCGAGTAGTTCGGGGCGAACACCAGAATGTGCCAAGGCCAAATTCCGCGCTTTGGACGCCAGCATGAGTCGAACAATCGCAGGTTCGGCCAAAGGCCCCGCACCGGCAGCATGGCTGATGATCAAGTTGCGCTGAAGGGCGCGCAAATCTTCGCGCGCCACCGCGGTAGTGCACAACGCGCCAAATCCAGTATTTACCCCGTAGACGACGCGACCGGACTCGATTCCGCGCTCGACTGCGGCTCGGTTTGCGGCCACGAGATCGCGATCTGACGGACTCAAAATCAATTCCGCACGGCCCTCAGCCACAAGTTGCCAATCAGAAAGGGTCCACGTTTGAGTAAGATGTAAGGGATGCAGCGCCATGCGGTCAAGGGTTTCAACAAAAGTAGTCCCGGCGGTGTTAGCCATGGTATGAAAACCTACTTTGTCGTTGGGCACCGGAGCGGAATCGGACGCGCCCTCACGGAACTCCTTTTAAACCGCGGGGACGCCGTGGTCGGACTGTCGCGCAGCGAATCAGGCCTCGCCCACCCCAATTTAACCGAATTCCAGGCCGACATCTTGGAATGGGATGGCTCGGGCCTTCCGGAGCACCTGGACGGATTTGTTTATGCTCCAGGCAGCATCAACCTTAAGCCGTTCAAGGGCTACAAGCCCGAAGAATTCCGCAGCGACTTCGAAATCAACGCATTAGGCGCCGCTTTAGCACTACAAAAAGCCGAAAAGGCCTTGCGTGCAGCTCAAGGTGCTGCCCTGCTGTTCAGCACCGTGGCCGTGGGGCAAGGAATGAGCTACCACGCGAGCATTGCCATGGCCAAAGGAGCCGTAGAGGGCCTTGTTCGGTCGCTGGCGGCCGAATGGGCGCCCGCTGTTCGTGTCAACGCAGTAGCTCCTTCGCTGACCGATACGCCCTTAGCCTCGAAGCTTTTGGGCAACGAAGCCCGTGCCGCGGCTGCCGCAGAGCGCCACCCCCTGAAGCGAGTGGGTAACTCTGGTGAACTCGCGCATGCCGGACTCGCCTTGCTCGACAATCCATGGATCAGCGGCCAAGTTTTGGGCGTCGACGGCGGCATGAGCAGCTTGCGCCCCTAAATGCTTACCAAGGATCTTTGGAACACGTGGGAACCCCGCTTCCGTGCGCAGTTCTTCAATTCATTGGGCGGCCCGCGGCAAGTAGGGTTGCTCACCAGCTTTTCGCCGCAGGGTGTCGCCAATGCCGCCGTGTTCAGCCAAACGCTTCACGTTAGCGCGAACCCGCCGCAGCTCGGCTTCCTCTTTCGCCCGTTAACTGCGGAACATCAGGGGCTTCACTACGTGCGCGCTCAAGGCTGCTTTGGCTTTCACGTACTCTCTGGCGGAACCGCTCAAGCCCAGCAACTACATCAATGCAGCGCCAAGTACCCCGAGGGCGAAAGCGAACTGGACGCAGTGGGTCTTAGCTGGGAAGCGTTTGAAACGCTGAACGCACCCCGAATCCACGACGCAGTAGTCGCCTACGGCATGCAGCTTACCGAAGAGCACCGGCTTGCCAACGGAACCATTCTGGTCGTCGGTTCGGTAGACGAGGTCCATGTGCATCCTTCGGCTACAGTGCACCCTAGAGGACATGTGCAGCATCCAGACGACCTGCTTTTAGCCCAGGGACTCGACACCTACCACCACAGTAGTGCGCTTGTCGCGCTGAGCTACGCCCAGCCCGAAACCCATCCTGAGCAGCTTTAACCCCGTGCGCGGTGTAGCCAAATCCAATCTGCCCCAAAAGGACTGCGCACACTGCGGCCGGCCCTTTACGTGGCGCAAAAAATGGGAACGCGACTGGGACCAGGTTAAGTTTTGCTCGGACCGCTGCCGCGCTGAATCCAAGAAAAAGCCACTCGAATGATTCTTCGGCTCATCCTCGGTGACCAACTCAATCCGCTGCATTCCTGGTTTCGCGAGGTGCGCGAAGACGTGGTGTATGCCCTTTTTGAGTCGGGTGAAGAGCTCCGCTACGCTCCCCACCACCGCCAAAAAATGCTGGCATTTTTGCACGGAATCCAGCAGTTTGCCCATCACCTTCGCCAGTCCGGACACCGGGTAGAATACTGGACACTCGACGATCCACGCCAACAAGGAAGCCTACGCGCCAACCTTGAGACCCTCAAGCACGAACTGTCTAGCGGTACTGACCTGCTGGTTGAGTACCAAGAGCCCGACGAATACCGGGTTGACCAAGCGCTTCAGGGTATCGGAACCTGCGTATCCAGCGAACACTTTCTCACCCAACGCGGCACGCTGGCCACCCACTTTGCCGGCAAGAAGACCTACCTCATGGAGTCGTTCTACCGGGCGATGCGCGTGCGCCATGGCGTTTTGCTTGATGCCTCGGGGCAGCCTGAGGGCGGAACCTGGAACTTCGATTCGGACAACCGCGCATCCTGGAACCCGAAGCAGCACGTTCCCGCCGAATGGCGGGCTCACCATGACGTCCGCGAGCTCGACGCTCGACTGGACCGCCACGAAATCCCTCGCTGGGGTGATGCTCTGGCCGATGACTTCCCGTGGCCCAGCGACCGCAGTGAATCCTTGGCGCTTCTCGACCACTTTATTCAGTTCGGACTCCCCTTGTTTGGCTGCTACCAAGATGCGCTCGCCGAGGGCCAAGATTTTCTGTTTCACAGCAGAATCTCGTTTGCTCTGAACACCAAAATGCTTCACCCGCGTGAAGTGATTGAAGCGGCTGAAAGGGCCTGGCGGCACGACCCCGAGACCTACCCCCTGCCGGCTGTCGAGGGATTTATCCGCCAAATTCTCGGCTGGCGCGAATACGTTCGCGGAATTTACTGGGCCCAAATGCCCGAGTACGCCGAACTGAACTACTTCAACCATCAGCGCCCACTTCCCGATTGGATGTACACGGGCAAGACCAAGATGCGCTGCATGCAGGTCGCAGTGGGCCAAAGCCTTCGCACCGCCTATGCCCACCACATCCAGCGGCTTATGGTGGTGGGCAACTTCGCGCTCTTGGCCGGATTTGACCCGCGCGAGCTGGACGCCTGGTACCTCGGAATCTACATCGACGCCCTCGAATGGGTCGAAATGCCCAACACTCGGGGCATGAGCCAGTTCGCCGACGGCGGAATCGTCGGAACCAAACCCTACGTCAGCAGCGGTGCCTACATTCACAAGCAGGGCAACCACTGCGCCAACTGCGCCTACTCGGTCACTGAAAAAGTGGGGGCACGTGCATGCCCCTTCAACGCACTGTACTGGCACTTTTATGCGCGGAACCGCCCCCTTCTCGAGCGCAACCCCCGTGTGGGAATGGTCTTCCGAACCTGGGACAAAATGAAGCCCGACCACCGAGAAGCGTTACTTGAACATGCCGAGTTCAATTTATTGAATATCAATAAATTATGATCATTTGGTGGGTTCGCCACGACCAGCGACTGAGCGACAACTTCTGCTGGGATTCTGCCCGCGAACTCGCGAACAATTCAGGCCAAGAGTTGCGCGCAGTGTACGCATGGAACCACCTTGATCAAGCAAAGGGTCTCGGAGGAATTCCGCGAATGAGCCCACGACGTGCCGGATGGATTCGCGAAGGACTCAGTGCCCTTGGCCACGAGTTAGAAGCCCACGGAGTAGCGCTACAGCAAGCGCAAGGAAGCATTACCGACTGGTTGCGTGCCAACCGGCCGCACACGCTGCTGTTCAGCCGTGCCGTGGCCACCGAAGAACGGCAGCAGGAATACGAAGTAAATGCGCTCGGAATTCCAACGCAGGCCTTTTGGACCCATACCCTACTCACCCCTGGCGAAGTGCCCGGTGGTTTGGACCGGCTGCCCGAAACCTTTACTCCCTTTCGGCACCGCGTCGAACGTGAAGCACTGTCGTTTGATCTCGACCGTCCACAGACTGCGTCGAACGACCACAGCCCCACTTCGTCGAGCGAAGCCTTCCCTTTTCACGCCGGTGAAGCATCTGCACTCGCTCGGCTCGAAGCCTACGCACGCAATCCAAACGGAGCCGCCGCGTACAAGACTCGGCGCAATGGGCTTCTTGGAACCGAGTTTTCGACGAAATTCTCACCCTGGCTTGCCTCGGGCGCTCTGAGCCCACAGCGAATTTGGCAAACCTGCCTTGACCTCGAGGACGAGCTCGGCGGCAGTCCCGACGTGGAATGGATTCGCATCGAACTGCTGTGGCGTGAGTACTTTCAGTGGGTCGCCTACACTGCGGGACCTAGGCTGTTTCAGAAGCGGGGATTTCGTGAGGTTCCGCCCCAAAACGGATTCAACGCAAAGGCATTTCAACGCTGGCTGGACGGAACCACCGGCGATGAATTTGTCGACGCAGGCATGCGCGAACTCGCCAAAACGGGGTTCAGCAGCAACCGCGCGCGGCAAAATATGGCGTCCTACCTCATTCACGACCTCGGCATGGACTGGAGGTACGGCGCAGCCTACTTTGAATCGCAACTCCTTGACTACGACCCCGCGAGCAACTGGGCCAATTGGGCCTACATCGCGGGCGTTGGCAATGATCCGCGCCCCGTTCGCCGCTTCAACACCGCCAAACAAGCATCCGACTACGACGCCGACGGGGCGTTTCGCGCACATTGGCTTCGCCGTGGCTAACTTCGAGGCATGCAGCACGACCTTCACATTATTGCGATTTACTTCCGCGGATTGGTGTACCGCTACGAGAATCCAAAAGGCGGAATTCGCCTTCGCGAATCTCTGCTCCACCAAGAAATGATCCGCCGCAAAGTGCTCCAGCCCCACCCCTTGGATGCGTCGCGCGGAATCCTCACCTTTCGGGGTGAGCGCTGCGCCAAGGACATTGTCCACAAAATGATTCGCCCCCTGCTGTACATAACATTTAGTGTGCTGCTTGCTGCGGCCCTATTCGGACTCTAGCATGAAATCGCTGGCCTTTGCCACCGTTCTTGCGTGCGCACTCGCAGTTCACGCCCAAACTGAAGTTTGGACTGCAGTAAACGCGAAGTATGCCGTGAGCAAACGCTGGGACCTCGGAGCCTCGTTCGAGTCGCGCTGGCGCAGTTCGGGTTACCAGCAGTTTTCAGACCTTCGACTTACCCGCGATGCGCGAACCAACTGGAAGTACTTCTACGAATTCCGCGCCCCGTTGAACGCTCAGGTGAATCCGCGCCACACGATCGCCCTTGAAAAGTTATGGAAGGCCCGCTACAAAGGCACTAAAATCGCCGATATCACCTTCGGGACCCGCTATCACGTCAACCGCGCTGCCCGTGTTCGCTATGGAATTTATGCAGAACGTTCATTCGGCAATCTGATTCCGGAATGGAGTACTGAACTGTGGATGTCCAGTTTCGCGCCGTGGTCCGATCTCCGTAGAATTCGGCATACCGCTGCACTCAACTGGGAACCCAATAAAACCTGGAAACTCACCTTGGGGTGGTCGAACCAAACCGACCTACGCCCAAATGGCGTCATTCACGCTGAATTTGGAATTCTGCGGTTCGGAATCCGCACCAAGTTTTAGCCTACCAGGCAAAGCCCGCCAAATCGGCCAAGGCTACGCTCGACTGTTCGCCCGTGCGCAGGTTTTTGACTTGAATGGACTGGGTAGCTTGCTCTTGAGCTCCGGCCATTACCGCATAGCCTGCACCAATTTTTTCGGCGTAGTCAAACTGCTTTTTGATTTTGGCCGGCTCGGGATAAAGTACCGTACGGACTCCCGCCGCGCGAAGCGATTCCGCCACCTGAAAGGCAAAATCAGACTCCAATTCGCTGAACTGAAAGACCATGGCTTGAGGTCCAGAAGCCAACTCAGGCAACAGGCCGAGTTCCTCGAGGCAGAGCACGATGCGGTCGAGACCAAAACTAATTCCGACCCCGCTGAGGCCAGGAACGCCAAAAATACCGGTAAGGTTGTCGTAGCGCCCGCCACCGCCGACGCTACCCATGGCAACTCCAAGTGCCTGTACTTCAAAAATGCAGCCCGTGTAGTAGTTCAGCCCGCGGGCTAAGGTGACGTCAAGCTCCAAGCGACCCGTGGCACTTGCCCGCGCCACAAGCCAACGAAGCTCTTCGACCGCAGCAGCCCCTGCCGCTGATTCCGAAAGCCACGCAGCCATTCGGTCCAACGTAGCATTGAGATCACCCATGGGCTGCAGTGCGGGCTCTAATGCGGCACACTGCGCTTCACTGAACCCACGTTCGCGCCATTCGGCACGGACTCCGTCCGGACCAATCTTGTCGAGCTTGTCCAAGGCCACTGTGAAGTCAATCAGGCGATCGCCCAACCCCGCAACTTCAGCGATTCCGGCCAATAGACCGCGGTGGTTGATACGAACCACTACATCGAGACCAAGCTCGGCAAATGCATGGTGGTACATGGCCACTAGCTCAACCTCTTGCCAAAGGCTCGAAGTACCTACGACATCTGCATCACACTGGTAGAACTCGCGAAAGCGACCCTTTTGGGGATTGTCGGCCCGCCACACCGGCTGGATTTGGTAGCGGCGAAATGGCATCGCCAATTGACCTGCATTTTGAGCCACGTAGCGCGCAAAAGGTACCGTCAGGTCGTAGCGAAGCGCCTTGTCAGTCAATTCCGAAGCCTTCGGCTGTGTCGGATTCACCACTGACTTCATATAGTCGCCAGATCGCAAAATCTTAAAAATCAAGCGGTCGCCCTCTTCGCCGTACTTCCCCATCAACGTATCAAGGTTCTCGAACGATGGGGTTTCTAAGGGTGCAAACCCGTAGCGCTCGAACACACGCTGAAGTACGCCCACCACGTGGCGACGGCGCAGTACGTCGGCGGCAGCGAAGTCGCGGGTCCCTTTGGCGGGGCGAGCTTGACTCACTTCACTAGTTTTTTGTACTTGAACTTGCGCGGCTCCACGCCGCCTCCAAGACGCTTCTTCTTGTTCTCTTCATAGTCGCTGAACGATCCCTCAAAGCAGTATACCTCAGAATCTCCTTCAAACGCCAGGATGTGCGTGCAGACCCGGTCCAAGAACCAACGGTCGTGCGAAATAATGACCGCACAACCCGCAAAACTCTCAAGACCTTCCTCGAGGGCGCGCAAAGTGTTGATGTCAAGGTCATTGGTCGGCTCGTCCAAAAGAAGTACGTTTCCGCCTTCTTTCAAGGCCAATGCCAAGTGTAGACGGTTGCGCTCACCACCCGACAGCACGCCAATCTTCTTGGACTGGTCGGCTCCGCTGAAGTTGAAGCGCGACAGGTACGAACGCGAATTCACGATCTGCCCTCCCAGCTCAAACTGCTCTTGGCCGTCGGCCACGATCTCAAAAATGGACTTTTCGGCATGGAGTTTCGCGTGCGACTGGTCGACGTAGCTGATTTTCACTGACTCTCCCACCTTAAACTCCCCGTTATCTGGCGTGAGTTGATCCATAATCATTTTGAAAATGGTCGTCTTACCAGCACCGTTCGGGCCAATAATTCCGACAATGCCCGCAGGTGGCAGTGTGAAGTTTAGATCCTCGTACAAAAGCTTGTCCCCAAATGCCTTCTTGACGTGAAGGGCGTCAATCACGTGCGTTCCGAGGCGCGGACCGTTCGGAATGTAGATTTCAAGGCGCTGCTCCTTCTCTTTCTGCTCTTCGCTGAGCATCTTGTCGTAGCTGCTCAAACGCGCCTTGCTCTTCGCCTGGCGACCTTTAGGGTTCATGCGTACCCACTCCAGCTCGCGCTCGAGGGTTTTGCGGCGCTTGCTCGCCTGCTTCTCTTCTTGCTCAAGGCGCTTGGTCTTTTGGTCCAACCAGCTCGAGTAGTTGCCCTTCCACGGAATTCCTTCTCCGCGGTCAAGTTCCAGAATCCAACCAGCCACATTATCAAGGAAGTAGCGGTCGTGCGTCACCGCGATGACGGTTCCGGGGTACTGCTGCAGGTGGTGCTCCAACCACAAAATCGACTCGGCGTCAAGGTGGTTGGTCGGCTCGTCCAGCAAGAGGATATCTGGATTCTGAAGCAGCAGACGGCACAGGGCTACCCGACGGCGCTCACCACCCGAAAGGACCGAAATCGGCGTATCGCCATCCGGAACCTGAAGGGCGTCCATGGCTCGGGCCAAAACTTGGTCCAGTTCCCACGCGTTCGTCGCATCAATCTTGTCCTGAAGCTCAGCCTGGCGGGCCATAAGCTTGTCCATCACGTCGGGATTCTCGTACACCTCAGGCAATCCAAACTGGTCGTTGATCGAATTGTACTCCTCGAGGACGGCTACGGTCTCGGCCATACCTTCTTTGACGATGTCAATCACGGTTTTGCTTTCGTCCAGTTGCGGTTCTTGCTCAAGGAAGCCTATGCTGTAGCCTGGTGAATACACCACGTCGCCCTGAAAGCTCTTCTCGATTCCGGCAATGATTTTGAGCAGTGTAGACTTACCCGATCCGTTGAGACCGATAATGCCAATTTTGGCTCCGTAAAAAAATCCGAGGTAAATATCCTTGAGGATTGCCTTGTTGTTGTTGGGGAGGATTTTGCTCACTCCCGACATTGAAAAAATAACCTTCTTGTCGTCTGCCATGGTTTCTGCGAATAGAACTACAAATATCGCGATTATCGCCGGCGTAGCGAGGCATGAATGTTGTAGGTTTGGGCGTCGTGCGGAATTTTATTTTCTTTCTTGCCCTCACCCTCTCCAGCACCTTGGCATTCAGCCAAGAACGCGTCGTTTTTCAGGGTTTTGTTACGGAAGAACAGTCCATGGAGCGGATTCCCGACGTCATGATCGTCAACGCCCGCAGTGAAGAGCGCCTCGCAACGGATGGTCAAGGGCGCTTTCGACTGAATGCTCGATTGAACGACACTCTCGTGTTTAGTCGGCCCGGATTCGGCTACCGCTATGTCGTGGCGCGCAATGCGGATTCCGTTCGGGTCACCATGCCCCCGCGCAACTTTTTGCTCGAGGAAGTCCCCGTCACTGCCTACAAACTCACGAGCAACCTGCCTAAAGATGTCGTCCTCAAAGAGCCTGCGCGGCCGAGCGGAAGCGCTATCCAGGTTCCGCAAGCCAAGCCGCCTACCCTCGCCAACCCCGTTGATTTTTTATACGACCAGTTCGGCAACCGTCCGCGCCAGCTTCGCGAACTCGCCGCGCTCGTCAACTCAGACCAGTACCGCGTTCAGCTCGCCCAAAGCCGCAACCGCGTGGCCCTCTTTGAACTGACCGGCCTGACCGAAGCCCGCATTGAAGAAGTTCTGCTGTTTTGCCGCTACAATCAGAGCGCAATCCATTCAGCCACCGACTACGAACTCTTGGTCAGCCTCATCGACTGCTACCAAGAATTTGAGCGGCGCCAAAAGATTTCGGTTCCCTAGATCTAGCGGCTGTAATTGGGCGATTCTCCGGTAATCGTCACGTCGTGCGGGTGGCTTTCGGCGACTCCTGCCGCAGTAATGCGCACAAACTTTGCGTCCTCCTGAAGGTTTTTGATGGTCGCGGCTCCGCAGTAGCCCATGCCCGCGCGCAATCCGCCCACAAACTGGTACATCACCTCGCCGACGTTGCCTTTGTACGGAACCCGGCCCACAATGCCTTCAGGTACCAACTTTTTCACGTCGTTCTCGACGTCTTGAAAGTAGCGATCCTTCGAACCTGCCTGCATGGCCTCGAGCGAACCCATGCCGCGGTAGCTCTTGTAGCGACGGCCATCCAAAATGATCGTGTCGCCCGGCGCCTCTTCGGTACCCGCAAACATGGAACCCAGCATTACACTGTCGGCACCCGCAGCAATGGCTTTGACAATGTCTCCAGTGTAGCGAATTCCGCCATCGGCAATCACCGGAACACCTGAACCTTTAATCGCCTGAGCGACCGCCATGACAGCGCTCAGCTGCGGAACCCCCACGCCAGCTACCACCCGCGTGGTGCAGATGGAACCCGGACCGATTCCGACTTTCACGGCATCAGCGCCCGCATCGACAAGGTACTTTGCCGCCTCAGCCGTTGCGATGTTGCCTACCACCACGTCAAGCTTCGGGAAGGCCTTTTTGATCTTTTGAAGGACTTCAACCACGCCGCGCGTATGGCCGTGCGCGGTGTCGACTACAATTGCGTCCACATTAGCAGCCACCAACTCGGCTACGCGCTCGAGGACATCTCCCGTAACACCCACGGCTGCCGCCACCCTAAGGCGTCCAAACTCGTCGATGTTGCTAAAAGGCTTCGTGCGCTTCTTGCTGATGTCGCGGTATGTAATCAAGCCGAGCAATGTGCCGTCGGCCTTAACCACCGGAAGCTTTTCAATCTTGTTGCGCTGCAAAATGACTTCGGCCTGCTCCATCGTCGTGTTCTCAGCGGCGGTCACCAAACCTTCTGCCGTCATCACCTCTCCCACATTGCGCGTGTCGTCATGTTCAAAGCGCAGGTCGCGGTTGGTGATAATTCCAATCAATTTCTTTGCGGAATCCACCACGGGAATTCCGCCAATTCGGTACTCCGCCATCAATTTTTTGGCCTCGCCAATGCTGGCATCTTTGGTCAAGGTAACGGGGTCCAAGATCATACCGGACTCTGCTCGCTTCACTTTGCGCACCTCCATTGCTTGGCGCTCTGCGGTCAAGTTCTTATGTAGGACGCCGATTCCGCCCTCTTGGGCCATGGCAATCGCCATACCCGCCTCGGTCACCGTATCCATTGCAGATGAGGCAATCGGAACCTTGAGTTCAATGTTGCGGCTGAACCGTGACGTCAAGCGCACATCGCGCGGAAGCACTTCAGAAAAAGCGGGAACGAGTAGGACGTCGTCGTAGGTGAGGTACTCACCGAGAAATTTAGAGCCGAAATCAGCCATAGCAACTTGAGATTAAGTTGCATGCAAAAATACGAAATCCGCCCCGTTGCCGGGGCGGATTCTGCAATAAGTTATGAACCTAATCGTTTAGTACAGCAAATTCAAGGTTCCACGGCGCTCGACGAGCTCACCTTCCATACTGCGGTAGCGAAGCTGGTAGGTGTACACGCCGGTAGGTGCAAAAGATCCATTCATCTTTCCGTCCCAAGCCTTGTTTTCATTCTTGGTCTCAAAAACGAGTTGGCCCCAGCGGTCAAAAATCTCAAGGCTGTAGCTGCCGGGGCTCACGTACACCTGTGCAGGTTTCCACACGCGGTTTGCGGCCACATCTGACTTCGGATTGAAGCTGTTCGGAATAAACACTCGAGGTGCAAACTCTGCCAGGGCAACCGACGATGTCGAGCGGAAAATGCTTCCGTCCGCATCTCGGAACACGAGCGGGTTTGGACCTTCGACCGCAACAATGCGGTACTGTACGAGACCCGAGAAGTCACCTAACGGCCGCGTGTTATCCAAGAAGAACGTATCAACAGTTGACCCCATGAGCTGGTATCCTCCGTTCGGCATTACCGCACGGTAAATTTCGTAGCGGTCTACCCCACCCATGTATTCTTGGTAGGGATTCCAACGCAAGAAGTTGGTGAGGTTGTCGTTCTCTTCCACTTCGAGCACCATGGTACGCCCTATGTTCGACGCGGTGTCAATGTTTCCGCAACTGTCCGTCGCCACGATACGGTACACGTAGCGGTGGTCTTCAGGGTTCGCGGTAAAGTCCTTGTAACGGAACTCCCATGGACCTGTAATCGGCTTGGGAAGGCGTCCCAACGACCTAAATGGTCCACCCAATTCATCGGCGCGCTGTACGTCGAAATCCACAATGTCAGCCTCTTTATCAATGAAGCACACGAGTTCTACAGCGCGGTCTTCACGAACACTGGTTTTTGCCAAGTATAGTAACCTCGAGCGCTGCACGGCAAGACTATTGATGCAGATTTTGTTCGAAGTACTGAACAGCGTCTCCGAAGTATCCACCGCTTTGATGTAGTAGCAGTAGGTTGTTCCTCCATTGAGGTTGCGCTGGTTGAACGTAGAATCATTCGGGCCAACCAAACCAATCATACTCAAGGTCGTCGCTCCCCCAGTCGGAGTCTCCTCCATCCAGATTTGGTAGTTCTTGACAGCACCCCAACCTCTGTAGGTACTCCAACGCAGTCGCATCACTCCTTCGCACGGGTCCATGTTTTCGGTGAGCACAATATTGTTCGCGGCACGCACAAGGAGGTCTGAACTGATGTTTCCGCACGAGTCTGCCGAAACCACTTTGTAAAAGTCCTTAACTGTTTCTACGGCTCCCTTAACCTTGTACGGCATGACCGTACCTGGCTTCACGGTGTCAATTGGCACCCAGCTACCTGCTGCATCTCTACGCAGTACATAGTAGTCTACAATGTCGTTACTCGACCCGGGGGTCCAAGACATAAACACTTCGGCGTTTAGTGTAGTCACACTATCGATAACTATCGCATCTGTATTGACTTGGTCCGAGAAGAAGTCCGACTCTTTAGAACTAGAACATCCTGAAACGGTGCGAATCTGGTACTCAAGGTTCTGACCACAGACATTTACCGTGTCTCGGTAGTTCAGCGAGTTGGTCGTTGCGATCATACCCCAAGATCCACCAGGCAGCTGGCGACGCCATACCTCGTATCCCAAAGAGTAGGTTGACGAGCTATGATTCCATGTAAGATCAGCTACGTACGAATTCGTCGGCGGCAGCGAAGTCAACGCCATCTGAATGGTTTGTAAGGTGTCGGTCGGAATCGAGATGAACCCACATCCACCTTTCGTACGGATGTAGTAGTAGTGGGCGCCCGCACCGGGAGCGGCATGGGTATACGACAATTGACTGTAGTTAAACACAGTATCCAAAACAGCAAATGGCGCAGTCGGATTAGTCGAGTGGTAAATCACATAAGCATCGAAGTTCATGCCTGTATCTACGGGGTAACCCCACGAAAGGTCAATTCCGCCCGAAGCATTGAGTGACACGCACGCATTCGACATATCAGGCGGAACCGGAATCGTCGACACTACATTAATCAGAACGGACTTTACAGAGACGGCAGGAATCGGACAGAAATTGTCCTGCATGCGCATCGCAAACGTGTATTGATTAGTTGGACTACCGCACTGGGTACCTTGGTAGGCAATGTGGTTGCACGAAGTCTGCCAGTTGAATAACACTTCGTTGTTGAGCGGGTTAGACAATGACGTCTGTGGAGCTACCGGCGCCACCGTCGCACATGGAGGGTTCAAACATCCTGAGGCTGAATTGGCAAAGGGTATTCCGAACTGACCCCCACTCGGCTGAAATGAGATGGTCTGGGGTAAAAAATTCGGAAGGAGTTGCGGATCTTGTGAGACTAGATTGAATTTTACCTGTTGTCCAGCAAACACCGTGGCCTCGTAGTACGCTGTATCATTATTGATAATTACCGGAGTAATTGGCGGAAATCCGGGGATATTTGAAATGGATAGCGTCGGAGGGGTATTCGGTGATCCTGTTGGCAAATTCGGACAGGTTGAACTTATGGCCATGGGTATATCCCGGTATACTTCTGCAATTTTCTGACCGCATCGATAAGCGGAAACTCGTACACAAGTAACAAATGATCCTCCTACGGTTGGAGTTACAGTAATATTGCCAGTTTGGCCATTAATTGGTGCAGGAGTACTTCCATTAGGTAGAGGATTTGAAAAACTATATGGGGCAATGTAGCTTGATGGGGTTCCTGCAGCTCCGGTTACATTAACCCACGTAGGAGCCCAATCGTAATACAAAGAATCTAAATCATCATCAAAGGAAAATTGTGCATAAGTGTATTCATAACCTGTGCAGATTACAGACTTGGGCGGTTCCAAGAACCTTGGAGACGAATCATAGCAAGTACTTGTATTTTGCTGAATACCGTTTAAAGTATAGGGATACATTATTGCCCTCAGAACTAAATCTGACGAACCGGGAATATTACTTAGTACCGTGGGACGTGCATTGACAGTTAGTGAAAAAACCCACCCGACAGCAGGAGGAATTCCTGTTAGGGTAATGGGTAAGCTTTCATACCTCTTTTCCTGAATTCCACCTTGACCTGCGGACACCCCACCACACGAAATCGGAGCTGGCGTAAGATAGCACGTCGGTGAAACATCGGTTCCAGTCACAGCGGAACTCACGTAGTTTGTTTGGCTCAGCGTAATTGAACCAATTGGGTGATTGGTAGCCAATTGTATTGTCTGTCCCGGACTATCAAATCCTTGACCACAATCTCGATAATAACGAACATAAAACTTGAATTGCCCGTTCGGAAGACACTTCCAAGTAATTTCACCACCGTACGCGTGGGTTGCTTGAGCCTGCTGGGCGGACAGCACCAAAAGGGCTGCCGCGGTAAGGAAACGTAGAATCCGCATCATAGTTTACAAAGAAACCACAATTACCCTATACGTTCCAAGCGTTAAGGGTGCCGAATAAGGGCGCCGCGTTAACGGGCCACCCCATTGAGTTTGTGAACTACGAACGCTTGAAATCGCGGGCGATCACGAGCTTCTGGATCTCTGACGTTCCCTCGCCAATCGTACAGAGTTTGGCATCGCGGTAGTACTTCTCGGCGGGGTAGTCTTTGGTGTAGCCATAGCCTCCGTGAACTTGGACTCCGTCCGTGGAAACCTCAACGGCCGTTTCGCTCGCAAATAGCTTGGCCATCGCGGATTCTTTGGTGACCTTCAAGCCCTGATCCTTAAGTGATCCAGCGTGGCGCGTCATCAGCTCAGAAGCATAGATTTTAGTGGCCATCTCAGACAACTTGAAGGCGATGCCTTGAAAATCTCCGATGGGTTGACCAAACTGCTCACGTTCGCGGCTGTAGCGCACGGCGGCCGCGTGGGCCCCCTTGGCGATTCCAACGCTCAATGCGGCGATTGAGATGCGGCCTCCGTCCAGAATTTTCATCGATTGGATGAAGCCCTCACCTACCTGGCCAAGCACATTATCGTTCGAAACAAAGCAGTTGTCAAAAAAGAGCCCTGCCGTCTCGCTGGCGCGCATTCCGAGCTTGTTCTCTTTGCGTCCGCCCTGAAATCCTGGCGTGCCCTTTTCGACTACAAACGCAGTCATTCCGTGGCTGTCGCCCTTTTCACCCGTGCGGGCAATGACTACGGCCACGTCACCGCTGATGGCGTGAGTGATAAAGTTTTTGCTGCCGTTCAATCGCCAGCCGTTGCCGTCGCGCACGGCAGTAGTGTTCATTCCGCCGGCGTCGCTTCCGGTACCGGTTTCGGTGAGCCCCCAGGCGCCAATCCATTCGCCCGTGGCGAGTTTCGGAAGCCAACGGCGCTTCTGCTCCTCGGTTCCGAATTGGTTGATGTGCTGCGTGCACAGTGAGTTGTGCGCAGCCACACTGAGACCGATACTGCCACACACTTGGGCAATTTCGTCGACAATGGTGATGTATTCGGCATACCCCATGCCGGCTCCGCCGTACTCAGGGCTAACCAAGACGCCTAAAAAACCAAGCTTACCCATTTCGTGAAAGAGCTGCTTGGGGAAGGTCTGGGCCTCGTCCCACTCCATCACGTGGGGCAAAATGTGCTGTTGGGCAAATTCTGAGGCGGCGGCGCGAATGAGTTCGAGTTCTTCGCTGCGCTGGGCTTCAATGGGATAATGCATGTCAATCAAGTGGTTGAGGTTGTTATTCTTTAGCTACGGAACCGTCGCGAAGTACGTAGTACTCGTTTCCTTCAGGGCAGAGTGCGCGTCCATCTGCGTCAAATTCGAGTCGGTGGCCGTACTCACTCATCCAGCCCATTTGGCGGGCGGGATTACCTACGACTAACGCATAGGGCGGAACTTCTTTGGTGACCACAGCTCCGGCGCCGATAAACGCAAAGGCCCCAATGTTGTGCCCGCAGACAATTGTTGCATTGGCGCCAATACTGGCTCCGCGACCCACATGCGTCTCGGCGTACTGGTCGCGTCGGTTGATGGCGGAACGGGGATTCGTCACATTCGTAAAGACACAACTCGGCCCTAAAAAGACGTCGTCTTCACAGGTGACCCCGGTATAAATGCTTACGTTGTTCTGAACCTTTACATTGCGGCCCAGCACGACTCCGGGTGACACCACGACGTTTTGTCCCAAGTTGCAGCCTTCACCCAATACTGCACCGGGCATGATGTGGGTGAAGTGCCAAATTTTGCACCCGAGTCCAACCTTAGCGCCGTCATCTACCACTGCAGTGGGGTGCACAAAAAAATCGCGTGATTCCATGGGGCACGAAGATACGCCCGCAGTTAAGCGCTTACTACCTTTGAGCATGCGTCAAAAACTACTTGGAATTATGTTCTTCGCGTGGACCGCGAGCTATTCCGCATTTGGGTGGGGACAAATCGGCCACCGCATTGTCGGTGAGATCGCCACCGCCCACCTCAAGCCCTGCGCCGAAAAGAAAATATCAGCCATCCTTCAAGGCGAGAGCCTCGCGCTGTGCTCAACCTGGATGGACGAAATCAAGTCAGATAAAGCCTACGACCACTGGGATGCGTGGCACTACTGCACCATTGGCGACCATCAGACCTACGCTGAAGCCGGCACCCCTACACAAGGCGACATACTCAAAAAGCTCGAAGAGATCACGCGCGAACTCGAAACCAAAAAGTTCACCCACGGCGGTGAAGCCGTCGCAATCAAAGTGCTCGTGCACCTCATCGGCGACCTTCACCAACCACTTCATGTGGGGCGCGGCGACGACAAGGGCGGCAATGACTTTAAAATTAAATACTTCGGAAAAAGCAGCAACCTCCACCGCATTTGGGACAGCGAACTCATTGATGGACAGCAGCTTTCGTACACCGAATACAGCCAGCACCTATTGCGCACGACTCCACAAGACCGCGTGAAGCAGTACCAAGGCGGAACCTACCTGGGGTGGGCCAATGAATCCAAAGCGCTCCGTATGGCTGGAATTTATCCGCCCGAAGGAGTCGAAAACCTGAGCTACCAATACGGATACGAGAACTATGCACGTCTCGAAGAACGACTTGTGCAGGCCGGCGTCCGACTTGCCATGGTCTTGAACCGGATCTACGGATGCTAAACCGCAAGAGCGTCTACGCCCTGCACGCCCTGCACCGCATGGCGCTGGAGTCTGGTGAACGCTTTTCAACAGCCCGACTGGCCGAACTTACGCACAGTCCTCGCCGATTTCTCGAGCAAATCCTTAGAGAGCTCCGCGAGGCCGAACTGCTTCATTCCGAACCCGGACGCAACGGGGGCTACCAGCTTGCCTTGCCCGCGGATCAAATCTCCCTTGCGGACATCCTTCGTGTGGTTGAGGGGCCCATAGCACTACTCCCCTGCGCCTCGCATCGGTTCTACGAGCCCTGCTCTGAATGCCCGAACCCCACCGCCTGTGCGGTTCAAGACGCACTCGTCCAAGTCCGAAACGAGACGGTGCATGCCCTCAAAGCCATCAGCCTTGCTGATCTCGTTGCTCGTGAACACGAACTCGGTTCTGACGTTCGCAGCATCCTTCGACCCACACCCTACCTTCGCACCCTATGATGACCCGAGAAATTCCGCCCATTTACGAGAACATTTTAGAAACCATCGGACGCACGCCTATGGTGCGCCTAAATGCCTTGGCCAAGGACATTCCGGGCGAAGTCTATGCAAAGGTTGAGTACTTCAATCCCGGCCACTCGACCAAGGACCGCATGGCCCTCAAAATGGTTGAAGACGCCGAGCGCGACGGCCGCCTTAAGCCGGGCGGAACCATCATCGAGTGCACCTCAGGCAACACCGGAATGGGCCTCGCATTAGCCGCCGTCATCAAAGGATACCGACTCATTTGTACGATGAGCGACAAGCAGTCCAAAGAAAAAATGGACGTGCTGCGCGCCCTCGGAGCTGAAATCCACGTCTGCCCGACCAACGTGGCGCCGGACCACCCGGACTCCTACTATTCGGTGGCGCGCCGGTTGAACTCCGAAATCGCCAACAGCTTTTTCCCCAACCAGTACGACAACCTGAGCAACCGCCAGGCGCACTACGAGTCTACCGGTCCTGAAATCTGGGAACAAACCAAGGGGCGCATCACCCACTTTGTCGTGGGCGTCGGAACCGGCGGAACCATTTCAGGGGTCGCCCAGTACCTCAAAGAAAAGAACCCCGACATCCAAATTTGGGGCATCGATACCTACGGTTCCGTGTTTAAAAAGTACCACGAAACCGGCGAATTCGACACCCAAGAAATCTACGGCTATATCACCGAGGGTATTGGCGAAGACATTCTGCCAAAGAACGTCGACTTTAGCCTCATTGACCGCTTTGAAAAGGTCACCGACCGGGACGGCGCCTTGGCAGCACGCGAACTCGCGCGCCGCGAGGGTATGCTGCTCGGCTATTCGTGCGGCTCAGCCTTTCAAGGGCTGCGGCAGCTCAAGCACTTGCTTCCCGCCGATGCCGTCACCGTCGTCCTCTTTCACGACCACGGTAGCCGCTACGTCGGCAAAATCTACAACGACGACTGGATGCGCGAGCGCGGATTCCTTCGCGAAGAGTGGAAGACGCTCGGCGAGGCCGTTCAAGGTCGCGCGGCTCGGCCGTTGGTCACCATCTTCCCTGAAGAGCCGATCAACAATGCAATCGTTCAGTTCAAGCGATTCGGAATCAGCCAACTGCCCGTGCACGACGGAAGCTCGTACGTCGGTAGCCTTACCGAGTCGCACGTGATTACGGCCCTTACCTCTGGCGACGGCGGAATCGAGCAACTGGTGCGTACCGTGATGGGCAAACCATTCCCAGTGCTGCCCGCAACTTCTTCCCTACTCGAAGGCGTCCACGCCATGGGTGAAGCATTTAATGCCCTGATTGTTCAGGCTGCTGATGGCGACCACATTGTGAGCAAGCACGACTTGCTGGCGCAGTTAGCCTAAATGGCAAGGTTGGCAAGGTTGGCGAGGTTAGCTCGTTGGCTGGCGGCAAGGTTCGCTGAGATTGGCTCGTTGGCTGGCAGCAAGGTTCGCTGAGATTGGCTCGTTGGCTGGTTGTTAGTAACTAGTTGCTTTTAGCGAGGTGAACTGGAATTTGCACCCAACGAAAAAAACTAGAAACCAGTAGCTAGGAGCCAGCAGCTAGTAGCCAATAGCCAGCAGCCAAAGACTATTTAGCTAATTCAGATTTTTTTACTAATTTTGCAGCCCTAATCTTAACAACTGGGTTTAGGACCCTTCTAAAACGTTAACTCACTATGGCAACACGCATTCGCCTTCAACGTCACGGCCGCAAAGGTCGCCCCATCTTTACCATCGTAGTAGCTGACAGCCGCGCCAAGCGCGACGGTAAGTTCATCGAGGACTTGGGCCAGTACAACCCCAATACCAATCCCGCCACCATCGACCTCAACTTCGAGCGCGCGCTCGAGTGGATGATGAGCGGCGCCGAGCCAAGCAATACTGCCCGTGCGATTCTTTCGTACAAGGGTGTTCTGATGAAGAAGCACCTTCTCGAAGGTGTAAAGAAAGGTGCTTTGACTGCCGAGCAAGTTGAGGAGCGCTTCACAAAGTGGTTGAACGACAAGCAGTCGCTTGTGGACACCAAAATCACCAACTTGACAAGTTCTGCAGAGAAGGCTAAGGCCGATCGCTTGAAGGCTGAATCAGATGCCAATGCTAAGAAGGCTGAGGCCGTTGCAGCAAAGTATGCTGTTGTTGAAGAGGCTCCCGTAGCTGAAGAAGTCGCTGAAGAGGCTCCTGCCGTTGAAGCTGCCGCTGAAGAGGCTCCTGCCGTTGAAGCTGCCGCTGAAGAGGCTCCCGCCGTTGAGGCTGCCGCTGAGGAGGCTCCTGCTGCAGAAGCCGCTACCGAAGAGGCTCCCGCAGCCGACGCAGAATAATTTAGACGACCGTGGAGGGCTACTTCCAGGTCGGATACGTGCGAAAAAAGCACGGTTTTAAAGGAGACGTGGTGGTTCGGCTTACGGCTGATGACCCCACACCATATCAGGGCCTTGACGCGTACTTTGTTGAAGAGCGCGGCAAGGCCCTTCCCTTTTTTGTGGCGAATTCACGATTGGTTAAAGCAGACGAAGCCATTGTGCGCTTCGAAGGCGTCGATGGCGAGCCTGAGGCCCAAGCAATGGTGGGGCGCGGACTTTGGCTACCCGAATCATTGCTTCCGGAATTGAATGACGACCAGTTTTACTACCATGAGCTACCTGGGTTCCGCGTGGTCAATACAGGCGTAGACTCTGAAATGAGTTTAGTTCAGGTCGTAGAATACCCCGCTCAGGACCTTTTTGAAATCAAGGTAGGCGGACGCGAACAGCACGTCCTTATTCCAGTCATCGACCCATTCATAGAACGAGTGGACAAACCCGGACGCACGATCTACCTCTGCGCCCCCGAAGAACTTTATAGCCTCTGAATCCGCTCGTCGAACCGTATTCCGCGCGAACCCAGTTCGCTCAGAATGGGTTCATAAAGTGAGGCTACATTGGGCATGAGCACTCCGCGTTCGGGAATCAGTTCCAAGGCCACCAAGCGTGTAGCCATGGCTACAGGCCAACCCACGGTATACGACATTGCAGTTACGTCCGCCGAACGGCCTTTGGCTACAAGCGAAGACTGAATTCTAAATTGTTCACCAGCAAGCTCGTACTCGATGCGGTGGATCATGGCGAGCATGTCGGTATCCGCGTCGGTCATCGTCCACTTCTTCATCAAAATGTGCTGCAGCACTTGGGCGGGCGATCCTTCGCTCAGACCGACGAGCTCGTCGGTGAATAGGCCAAGCCACTCGAACTTTTCCATGAGGTCGGAATCTGAACTGATGTTCATGTAGTGCATCAACTTGAGTTCCACACTATCCGAGGCATGGTAGGCTAAAAACGTATTCAAAAAATCTCTGTGCGTCATCTGGTCGACGCGCTCAAGCGGATATGTATCGTCGGTCGCCCCAAGCTTGACGAATACGTCCCACGCGCGGCAAAACCCTGGACGGCGAAGAGTACCTCGGTACATGGTCCTGATTCCGTCCAAACCATAGGCGGACTGGTACTTCAGCGAATCGCGATTGGCGTAGCCTTCAAAGCGTCCGTAACCGGGAATCTCAAGAAATTCGGTTCGGCGAAAGACTTGGTGGTAGGGAATGTGCTTGTACTTGCCCTCTTGCATAAAGTGGACAGCCCCACCCGATCCGGCCATTACGACGTTTCGAGGGTTCCAGGTGAACTTGTAGGCCCAGGGATTAGTGGGGCTCTCGGGGGCAAGGATTCCGCCACAAAAACTCTCATACGACGTCACCTTGGCACCTTCACGCTTGAGGCGGTGAAGGATTTCCATGGTCGACATGTGGTCGATTCCGGGATCCACGCCGCATTCGTTGACGAATACCAAACCTTTGGCACGCGCCTCGGCATCAAGGGCCTGCATTTCAGGACTGATGTAGGAGGCCGTGACCAGGTGCTTCCCCTCACGCACACAACGCTGAGCCACAGGAAGGTGCATCGTCGCAGGCAGCATAGACACTACGATATCGTGCATTTTCACAATTCGATCGAGCAGATCCTCATTTCGGAGGTCGCCAGATTCTACAGTGATGTTGGCCAGAGAGGCCGTTTTTCGGGCTAAAATTTCAGAATCTTGGTCATATACGGTCACATTCCACGCCGAAGCGTCGGGATGGGTAGCCAAGTACTCAATCAGCGGGCCGGCCGACCGGCCAGCTCCTAGGACAGCGATCTTTTTCACAAGGGTCGAATGAGGCTGCAAGGTACCTTAATTTTGCATTAACCCTTGATAATTGACCCCTACATGAGCCTTACCCAACCTAAAGGCGTTTTAAGCATTTCTGGCTTAGAACGCGCGAGCTTTAGCTACCAGCTTGATCCTCAAACACTGACCCAGCTCGCCCTCGACATGGGCCGCGGAACATTGACCGCCAACGGCGTCCTGAATATCCCCACGGGGAAGTTCACCGGACGGTCTCCAGAAGACCGCTTCATCGTGCGCGACCGTCACACTGAGGACCGCGTGTGGTGGGGAAAAGTGAATATTCCGTTTGAAACTAATCGCTATATCGCACTTAAGGCGCGTGTTCTTGACCACCTCGACGGTAAAAACCTCTATGTTCGAGATGCCTTTGCTGGAGCCGAGCCTTCAGTGCAAATCAGCTTGCGCGTCATCAACGAGTTTCCCGAGCACAACTTGTTCTGCTATAACATGTTCCTGCGCCCCACCGAAGCACAGCTCGACGGACTCAACCCTGAGTGGACCATCATTCACGCCCCTAGTTTTGAGGCGGTTCCAGAGCGCGACGGTACGCGCCAGGGCAACTTCGCCATTCTGAGTTTTGACGACAAAACCATTCTCATTGGCGGAACCGGCTACACCGGTGAAATGAAAAAAGGAATTTTCAGCGCGTTGAACTTCCTGCTTCCTACCCAGCACCACACGCTGCCGATGCACTGTTCAGCCAATCTTGGCGCTGACGGAGCTACGGCTCTTTTCTTTGGTCTTTCGGGCACTGGCAAAACCACCTTGAGTGCAGACCCCAACCGTCAACTTATCGGCGACGACGAGCACGGCTGGACCCCTGAGGGACGCGTATTCAACTTTGAAGGCGGATGCTACGCCAAGGTTATCGACCTCACCGAAGAAAAAGAACCAGACATCTTTCGCGCGATTCGCCCAGGAGCACTTCTTGAGAACGTGGTGCTGGACGCCGCAGGCGTTCCGGACTACGAAAACAAGTCGATTACTGAAAATACAAGGGTCTCCTACCCGATTGACTTCATCGATAACATCGTGCTTCCGTCGCAAGGCCCTGCGCCCAAGCACATTTTCTTTTTGACGGCGGATGCCTACGGAATCTTGCCCCCACTCTCGAAGCTCACCCGAGCCCAAGCCGCGTACCACTTTATGAGTGGCTACACTGCGAAGGTGGCCGGAACCGAAGCAGGCGTTACCGAACCCAAGGCCGCCTTCTCTGCATGTTTTGGAGCACCCTTCATGCCCTTGCACCCATCCGAGTACGCTGAAATGCTCATGAACAAGCTCGAAGGCACGGACATTCAAGTGTGGCTCGTAAACACGGGCTGGACGGGCGGAGCCTACGGCACCGGCCACCGCATTTCGCTTAAGAACACCCGCCGCCTTATTCAAGCTGCAATGGGTGGCGAGTTGGACAGCGCCCCCACGGCGACCGACGAGCGTTTTGGCCTTGCCCGCATTGCGGAATGCCCTGGAGTTCCCACCGAAATCCTCGATCCCCGCGCCACATGGGCCGATACTTCCGCCTACGACGCGGGTGCAGCACGTCTTGCGGGTATGTTCCGCGACAACTTCACCAAGTTCGAGGCCGGAACCAGCGACGAAATCAAAGCTGCTGGTCCGCGCTAAGCGACCGACGGTGAAAGGTTACGGCGGGCCGCAGGGCCCGCCTTTTTTATTCCGCCCGACTAGAGCAAATCGTTCGCCAGGTTGGCCAGCTCGCTCCGCTCGCCCTTCACGAGCGAAACGTGGGCATACAGCGGCTGCCCCTTGAGGCGGTCCACGAGGTAGCTGAGTCCGTTCGACTGCTCGTCGAGGTAGGGCGTGTCAATCTGGCGCACGTCACCGGTGAAAATGAACTTCGAATTCTCTCCGGCGCGGGTGATGATGGTCTTGACTTCGTGCGGAGTCAGGTTCTGGGCCTCGTCCACAATGAAAATGACGTTGCTCAGCGAACGTCCGCGGATGTATGCCAAGGGCGTCACCAAGATTTTCTCATTGGCTACCATCTCGTCAATCTGCTTGTAGTTGCGATCGCGCTCGCCAAACTGGTTCTTTATGAACTTCAAGTTGTCCCAGAGTGGCTGCATGTAGGGATTGATCTTTTGCTCCGCGTCGCCCGGCAGGAATCCGATATCCCGGTTGCTCAACGGAACAATCGGACGAGCCAAGTAAATCTGCTTGAAGTCGCGGCGCTGCTCCAGAGATCCTGCCAACGCCAACAGCGTTTTGCCCGTGCCTGCCACCCCCGTGAGGGTCACCAACTTGATGTGCGGATTCATGATCGCATGCAGGGCAAACGTTTGTTCCGCATTTCGCGGCTTGATTCCGTAGTAGGCCGACTTCTCCACCAGCTCCATATCGCTGGTTTGGGAATTGAAAAATCCCAATCCGCTACTCTTTCCGTTTTTAAGAATGTAAAACAGGTTGGGCTGCAAATTCAGCTTCTGAATTGTTTTTTGCCCCAAATCCATTGGAACGCGCTTCTGCTCGTACAGCGTTTGGAGCTGTTTTTCAGGAAACCCATCTAATTCAGCCCGGCCGGTAAATACGGTATCAGTCTCCTTCACCTTGCCAGTGAGATAGTCCTCAGCAGCGACATTAAGTGCCTTGGCCTTGAGGCGCAAATTGATGTCCTTGGTCACCAGCACAACGGGGCGGTTGGGCTCTTGCTCCTGCAGGTAGAGTGCGGCGTTGAGAATCTTGTGGTCGTTTTTGCCCTTGCCGTACACCGCCGTCGCATCCACTCCCAAGCCTGGTGTGTCCATTACCACACGGAACTTTCCGCGCTTCGAACCATTCAATGCAATCCAGTCAGTCAACGACTTGTTTTCGGCCTTTTTATCGAGCATTCGAATGAACTCTCGAGCTTCATAGTTCTTGGTGTCGGAACCTTTTTTAAACTCGTCCAACTCCTCAAGTACCGGAATCGGAATCGCCACATCATGCTCCTCAAAATTCATGATGGCATTGTGGTCGTACAGGATTACTGAGGTGTCGAGCACGAAAATCTTTCGAATCTTTTTGGGAGCTGCGGGCATCACATTGAGGGTTTAACTGCGATGAAATTACCCGAATCCCTGGTTAAGTGAGGGTTAAGTCCGCTAAGTTTTCCACAGACTAAGTTGATAACCTCCATTTAGGGCATAGGTCCATGTGCGCTACATTTAATCCCCTTATGGTATCCGTAGAACAAATTCAAAATGCGCTCGGCTTTGCGTCCAAAGAGCTCGCCGAAACACTTGCCCGCGAAGGCCGCATTTTGAACTACCGAGCAGGCGATTACGTAATGGAACCCGGGCAAGCGATGAAGTACGTGCCCATCGTTCTCGAAGGCAGCCTTCGGGTGGCACGCAAAGACAATTCGGAGGATCGAGAGCTCTATCTGTATACACTAGAACCAGGGAGCGCATGCAGCAACACGTTTGGCAGTCTGTACGGCCAAACTCCCAGTCTAGAAGTTCTGGCTGAAGAAGACAGCACCGTACTCTGTGTTCCGATACATGTGGTACACGAGCTGCTGCACACCCACCGTGAGTGGATGAACTTCGTACTGCGTTCCTACCAAAAACGCTTTGACGAAGCCCTCAATGCACTTGACGAGGTGGCCTTTAGGCAGCTGGACGAACGGCTATTGCACTTTTTAGTTGAAAAAGCACGTCGCAACGACCAAAACGAGGTGCACATGAGCCATTTTGAAATTGCTCAGGCACTGAATTCATCGCGCGAGGTCGTTTCTCGACTGCTCAAGCGCTTAGAAAGTGAAGGTCGTGTTCACCTCGGTCGCAACCGCATCGAGATCCTCAACTAGTCCCGCCCTATTTTTGCGTCATGATTCGACGCTACCTACGCTTGGCCATTGCGGCCGCCATCCTTGCGCTCGCCACTTATCAATTCGTCGAGACGAATTGGGGCAACGGGATTTTCCTCACCCTTCTCGCGGGCATTCCCATCCTCGTACACTTTCGAAACGAGCGCATCCTCATTGCACTCTGGTACGTGCGTTCGCAGAACTTCACCAAAGCCGGAGCTCAGTTAGACGCCCTGAAGTACCCCGAACAAACACTGATCAAAGGTCAATTGGCATACTACTACTTTTTGCGCGGGCTGATGCTGTCGCAATCCAACATGTCGCAGTCAGAATCCTTTATGCGCAAGGCCTTAAATACGGGGCTTCGCATGAAGCAGGATCGCGCCCTCGCAAAGATGCAGCTAGCCGCAATGGCCATGTCTCGCCGCCGCAAGACGGAAGCACAGGCGTTGTTGACCGAGGCCAAGAAGTTGGACGACAAAGGGCTTTTGGCCGACCAGCTCAAAATGCTCAAGGACCAGCTCAAGCGGATTTAAACGCAACGAACCCCTACAAAAAAAGCCCGAGCGCGAGCTCGGGCTTTTCTTTTTGGCAAAGAAAGAGCTTACTTCTTCTCTTCAGTCTTTGCACTCTCGGGGTAGCGAGCCGCAGTAAGTTCCTTGCTTACCGCAGAACGCTCGAGGCGCAGGCGGCTGTTCTCGGTCTCAAGCACAAATGTGTGCTCGTCCAGGTCAGAAATCTTACCGTGGACGCCACCAGTGGTCACGATGCGCATGCCTTTTGAAAGCACGTTGCGAAACTTTGTTTCTTCTTTTTGACGCTTCATTTGCGGACGCAAGAAGAAAAAGTACATCACCGCCAAAATGGCGATAAGGGGCAAAAAGCCTGCAATTCCGCCTTGGGACTGAGCTTGTAGAAATAGGTTCATGTTAGTTGGCTTTGGGGGTTACATTGGCCGTAATGGTCAACACTTTGGTACTTGGAACAGAATTGGTGGTCAATGTCACCGTTTTGCTTTGCTGGTTGGGCTTTCCGGCGCTGTTAAAGCTCACCTTAATTACGCCTTCTTCACCCGGAGCCACTGGTTCATTGGGGTACTCGGGAACCGTACAGCCGCACGATCCTTGGGCAGAAGAAATAATCAAAGGGCCTTTACCTGTATTCGTAAACTTAAATTCCGTTTCGACGACATCGCCTTCGCTGATGGTTCCGAAGTCGTGCGACTCGTTGGCAAAGGTGAGTTGTGGAAGTTCCGCACTCTGCACTGCCTCGAGCGCCATACGCTCAGATTCAGGCTTAACGCGGTCACTGGGATTGGAACAGCCCACCGCTACGGCGGCAAGGCATGTCACAAAAAGATGTGTGGTTTTCATAGTTGGTAAATTTAGGACCCAATTAGGCCTCGTCCGAGCTTTTGAATGCGACCATCTGACTTTAAATCGCTCACTACGGCATCCAGGATTCCGTTGACGAACGACGCAGCTTTAGGCGAACCGTACTGCTTGGCGAGTTCTATGGCCTCGTCAATACTCACTTTTACAGGTATTTGCGGAAACGCAACCACTTCACTAAGTGCCATTTGAACTATGGTTCGGTCGACCGGAGCCATGCGATCAAAGTCCCACTGCTTGGCTTTTTTAGCCATTCGCTCTTGCCATTCGGCCTGATGGCGCAACGTATGCAAAAAGAGCTCCTTCGCAAACTCCCCGTCCTCAGAGTTTTTAATGAGTGGAACTAGCACCGCGCGGTTTTTGCGCGCATTCTGCATAGTTTGCACCGCCATCATTTGGGCTGCATCGAGGTCATCTGACCAGTGCATATTAATCGCCTCGTAGTGCTGCTGAAGGTCTTCATTATTGGCCAAAAAGTCACGATAAAATTGACGCAAGTGCGTGATCTGGACTTCTTCAGACTGGAGCTCGGGACTGTTCCACATTAAGGTTTCACCCCATTCCGTCCAATATGCGAAGAAAATTTTACGCAGTACGTCCACCGAATCGCCCCAGTGGATGCGATGCTGTTCCCAAGCCTTTGTGATGTCATCATCTGCAACGAGTTGGGCGACAAAGGGAAGCTTTAAAAAGTGCTGTAACTGAGCCTCGCGAAGTCGGTTGGGGAACTGTTTGGATTGCTCGATTTCCAGACGCTCTTCAAGAAAGTGGTTAAAGTGCCAAAAAATCCTTAGCTCGTAGAGATACAGGTCGTTGATCGCCTTGATGCTGTCCTCGAGGCGACGCAAACCAAGTTGGGCGTCGTTGAGGTCGGACTGCACGTACGCATAAAGCGCTTGCATCGTTTTGATGCGGAGGTGGCGACGGGTAAGCATAGAACGAAATTAGGCTGCAAAAATAGCCTATTCCGGGCGTTTGGGGAAGCGTTGACGCGACCAATGAACCCCCGCGGTGTACATGAGCATCATGAATGTGCCATACAGGGCATCCTCTACAGGAATGGTTCCGAGGCGAAGACCCATATTCTCGGCATTGTTGTACCACACAATGGGTTCAGGTAAAAACATCCCAGTCAGGACTCCGTTCACGATAAAAAACGGAATGAGACCCACACCCCAGCTCCGCAAGAACGCTGCCGTCCACCAGGGACGCTTCCAGAGCAACCACGTGGAGCCCAGCGCGAGTCCTCCCGCAGCCGTTAACGTATACCAGCGATCGTGGTACACGAGTGCGAAGGTTGCACTCGCTGCAGCAATCATCTCAACGACGACAAAGGCGCTCTGCTTCGACTGGGTCCATGGGAAGAAGAGCTGTAGGACCTCATAAATAAAGAAGGTGGCCCATGGAACCACGACAAAAAAGAGCCATTCTTCGAGCGGAAGGCCCCAAAGTGACGGCCCCACCAAGTAATCATTGTTAAAGCCCCAAACTCCGCTGGCAGTCTTCACTACGTCCCAGGGAATAAAAAGGGCCATCATGAAAAGTGTACCCACGAGCAAATGCTTGGTTTGGCCGATGTATCGAATGCGCGGCTCAAAAGCCCGGGTAAACGGACCAAGAAATGTGAGCCCCATTAAGAGCAAGTAAAGGCCTTTCACGATGACCGCTCCAACTTCATTTTTCGGGCCTCTTCGCGCACCATGCTCCAGGGCACCCACAAGAGTCCAAAGTGAGCCGAGCCCTCTTTGCCCAGAGTTTTATGGTGCCACTTGTGCTTCAGGCGCACGGCCCTAAAGTAGGCGTTGTCAGTGTGGACCCACCAACGAAAGCGTTGATGAATAAAGATCTCGTGCACTAAAAAGTACGTGAGTCCGTATGCTGCAATTCCGAATCCGAAGCCCGTAGACTCGGGTACGCCCCACATCATTCCGAGCATGATGCAGAGCCACGACGGAATGGCGAAAATCAAGAAGAACGCATCGTTCTTTTCAAAAAAACCTGGTTCCTTGGTATGGTGGTCGGCATGCAAGGTCCACAGAGGGCCATGCATGAGGTAGCGGTGGGCCGCCCACGCTGCGCCCTCCATGAGGACGTAGGCCAGCAAAAACATTCCGAGAACTGCCATAGCACTTAGGGTAACGCGGGAAGCGCCACGGGGTTCACGCCGCGTGATGGATCGAAGCGGTAGAGCTCGATCGCCTGGTTGAACTGGCCTCCTCCGGTTGTTTGTCCCCAGTCGTAGCTGCGGCGCGGACCTTTGGTATGCTCTGGGCTGCTTTCAAGGAGCATGAGTGCAATGTCATAGCCCAACCAAGCCCAACGAGACCGTGAGGTTCCGAGCACCGAAGCGATGTGCGCGTCGACATCTTCATATTGAGCGAATTCGAGGCGGTCCGTCTGGGCCCAAATGATCGGCTGACGCAAGAGAAGAAATGCGTCGAGAGATGGGCTATTCACCGTGCTGCTCACCGTCCAAAATTCAGTTTGACTCGCAGGACGCTGGCGAAGCCCCTGCAAGATTCGAGCAGCACTGAGCACCTTGTCGTCCAGAAGTACGAACCGCGTCGGAACAAGATCGTCACCCCCCACTCTTGCCGCCAAATTGGACGTAGGACGACCATCCCACGTTTGAATCTTGGTAGTGTCCGCACCCATGGCATGGTAGCCGCGAACAAATGCCTGACGCTGAAGCATACTGGCTTTGTCGCCTAAATCAAAAATCACAGTGCGCGATTTGGGACGCGAAAGCGCATCATGCGCAGCGAGTCTGCCGAGGACTTCGGCCTCTAAAAAGCGAACCGGTGCCGCTGCAATGAGCTGCGGGAGCCCCTCAGTGCGAACCTCGCGCGAAACTGGGTTCACGACGTAGGTGGTTGCCGCAGCGTGCTTTGCAAGTGATTCACTATCCGATCCACGAAACGGACCCACCACATAGCGCACGTCGAGCCGAGCCTGTTCGTTCATAAACGCCAGTGGACTGAGCGTTCGAGGTAGTGCTGAACCAAAGGCATGATCGACCACCTGCCCTGTCGCTTCATCAAAATCGTAGACGTCGAGGGTGATCGGCCACTCCGTACCGGCAAACGAATCGAGCGCAGCGCGAAATCCCGCATAAAACTCCGTAGCCATAGCATTCTTGGTAATGCCAGAGCCTGAACTATCTGTCTCTACGCCAAAAGGAAGCACGACGGCCCAACGGGCTCCGCCCTGTGCCGAAGCGAGTAGCGACGCTGCGGTGCACGCGATGGTGAGAAGGTATTTTACTCCCATTCGATAGTTGCCGGCGGCTTGGAACTGATGTCGTACACGACGCGATTCACTCCACGCACTTGGTTAATGATGCCGTTCGAAGTTCGTGCCAAAAAGTCGTAGGGCAAGTGCACCCAGTCGGCCGTCATACCATCGGTAGACTGCACAGCGCGCAGCGCCACAACTTGCTCGTAGCTGCGCTCGTCGCCCATCACTCCGACGGACTTCACGGGTAGCAAAATGGCACCAGCCTGCCACACACTATCGTAGAGGCCTGCATCGCGCAATCCTTGAATAAAGATGTGGTCGACCTCTTGAAGAATGGCGACCTTCTCTGCGGTCACCTCGCCCAAAATGCGAATCGCTAGTCCGGGACCCGGGAAGGGATGGCGACCAAGGAGCTCGGGCTTGAGGCCCATGGCTGCTCCGACGCGGCGAACTTCATCTTTAAACAGGCTGCGCAGTGGCTCCACGATTTGAAGCTTCATGAAGTCAGGCAAGCCTCCCACATTATGGTGGGACTTGATGGTGACGCTCGGACCGTTCACGCTCACCGACTCGATGACGTCGGGATAAATGGTTCCTTGACCGAGGAATTCAACGCCCTGAATGCGGTGTGCTTCGCGGTCAAACACTTCGATAAACGTGCGGCCAACAGCCTTGCGCTTGGCTTCGGGGTCCTCTTGGCCGGCTAGGGCCGCATAAAACTCCGCACTGGCGTCAACGCCCACCACATTGAGCCCGAGGTGCTCGTACTGCTTGAGTACGCCCTCGAATTCATTCTTGCGCAACAGTCCGTTATTGACAAAAATGCAGTGCAGTCGGTCGCCTATGGCTTTATCGAGCAGCACAGCGGCCACCGTAGAATCTACGCCTCCGCTGAGGCCGAGCACGACTTTTCCCCCGCCGATTTGCGCCTTGAGGGACGCCACCGTCTCGTCAATAAAGCTGTCGGGTGTCCACGTCGGAGCACATCCGGCGATTTCGTAGATAAAGTTGCGAAGCAGTTGGGTTCCGTGCTCGGAATGCACCACTTCGGGGTGGAACTGGATCGCGTACGTATCCTCACCCTCAAAGCGGAAGGCAGCCACGGGAATGCTGTCGGTCGTCGCCTCGATAACCGCGTTGGCCGGAAGGGTCACAATGCTGTCGCCGTGGCTCATCCACACGGTGCTTCCGGTCGGAATTCCGGTCAAAAGGCGCGATTCACCCGCTGACGGGTTAAGGTGAGCGCGGCCGTACTCGCGGTGCGTACTCCGAGCGACTTTGCCACCGCGGGTGTGGGCCATAAACTGGGCTCCGTAGCAGACGCCCAAAAGCGGAATCTGACCGTAGAACACGCTTAAATCGGGATTTGGCGCCCCTTCCTCGAGAGTCGAATACGGCGAACCGCTGAGAATGACCGCCTTAAACTTAGACTTCCAATCCTCGGGAATGTGGTGAAACGGATGGATTTCGCAGTACACATTGAGTTCACGGACCCGGCGCGCAATAAGCTGGGTGTACTGGGAACCAAAGTCGAGAATGAGGATGGCGTCGGTCATAGAGTGCAAAAGTACGGCGCCCCGCGCGGGTTCAGGTAAATTCCCACCAGGCTGATTCATCCCAAACGGCCTGCTGGCTGTAGGCATCGAGGTAGGCACGCACCGCGTCGGGACCCGCGTGCTCCACAAGATCAAAATGGGTCCAAATGCGCTCTTGAAGGATTCCTGCGGGCATCAGGGCGTCCGCGACATCCTGAATGCGGCGCAGCGCAACCGCTTCACGATGGGCGAATTCGCGGCGTACCCGTTCAACCATCCTAGCCTCTTCGGCTACAATTCGCTGAACCCAGGCTGCCGCAGATCGCTCAAGGCCAGGCTGAGTATAGTGCTGTGCTACGAGCCGAGCAATGTGGTCGGTAACGGGGCGCTCGCGGGCGTCCGGGGCCCCTGCATTCGCAAGCACCTCGCGGCGAACGAGGTCCGGGTCCCATGGGCCCCGCAGGCGCGCAGCACCAAAAAGCTCTCGTCCTTTTTTCGCACGGGGCGGAATCCACGTTCCGCTGTGACGAAGTCGCCACACTCCATGGTCACGGCCCGTTTGAGCCCAGTACGGCACCAGCTGGTAGGCATAGGCCAACTCCCCTGCTCCGCCCGTGTACGCCGCGTTGGGCAGAATGTGCTCTTGGTAAATAGGGCGAAGCAACGCATTGGGACTCACCCGTTCAGGGTGTGCCGCTGCCCACTCTGCTACGTCACGGTCACCACCCATCGACCAGCCATCTGCACGCTGCCACTGACCATCTTCACTTCGGTCGAGGCGGAACCTTGCCCCTTCAGAGTCCAACGCAAAAAGTGCCGACGGGCGAAAGGGAACGGGCGGAGTTTGATCGCCCCAAGGTCGACTCGCTTCGCCGCGCGTGGAATACAGCGTTTGGTTGCGGATTTCGTCGTCCCACAACTCGGCCGCCGCCGCCTTCAACCGCACATCAGACGCATCCAGCACGAGCACCTCAGGGTGCCACAGCCCCATCAACTTCCGCGTGGCGTCGGCGAGGTTCGCTGACGTGCGGTACGCGTCCTCGCTTCGCTCCGCCGCCCAGCGCACGGGCTCGGGCAACGACTCGGACTTCATCCACAGGCTGATCGCATCGGCCACGGGCTGCGCCGGCATCGCCCCGCTGCGCAGGGGCGCCGCGGGCGCGGCCCAGCTCCCCTGAACCTTACCCCGCCAAAAAATGCGGCGAATCTCGTCGGCGTCGTGGTCCTCGCTCGCCATCCAAAACACGGGGACCGTCGGAACCCCCTTCTCAGTCCAATAGGCCGCAAGGGCAACCGTTTCGGCAACTTTGGCGTGCACGTACAGCGGCCCAAGCCCCGTCACCAACTGGTGCCCCGCAACGACCGTGACTGAATCGGGTTGGGCCAATCGGCGCAGCAACGCGTGCTGAACCTCAGTCGCATCCGGACCCGTTTGATCATTAAGAACCTCTACCAGCAGCGCACGTCGGTCGGCCGGAAAGCCTGTGGCCCTTCGCCGCATCACGTCGGCGTTCAAGGTTTGAAGCATCGGGGCTTCAGCCAGGCCATTGGCCTTAAGCTGCTGCAGTGCAGCGCCGATTCCGCATTCGCTCAAAGGCGCTACCCACTGACCCTTCATCGGCGCGGTTGAAGTTTACCGTTCACGTCGAGTGGGACGCGCTCCTTAAGTTCACCCATGGCGAACGACCGAAGCAAAATCCGCTCAATCAGTGCGTCTTCATCGTCGCCTTTGGGGTCGTATTCCTTGCGAATGTTGATGTCGTACCACGAACCCGTTACGCTCCAGCCGACTGCCGTCAACCAGTTGCGGTACTGGCGAATGAGCTTAAACACCGTTTGGTCGGTCTCGCGGTAGACCAACTTGCACAGAATCTGGCCTTCAGAACGAGTGAGCTTTCGAAGCTCTGCTTCAAAACGCTGCTCGAGAAAATCTTGGTACTTCTTGGTATAACGTGCCCGTTTGCGCGCCGACTTCTCTTTGGCCAGTCGCATGTTTAAAGAATCCAGGCGCTCACCGGCAGCTTTAGCGTACGGATACACCTTGAGTACGCGACGGCGCAGCAGTAGATAGCGCTTTCGCGCTTCGACGTCGGTAAACGTCGGCTTGTCCATCACCAAAATTTCATCGAGAAACACCCACGGAATCGTGTCGCCGTCGATGACCGTCCCTTGTACTTTTTTACCATTAAATGTGGTCTCGACCAACTGCGCCTGAAGCGGAACGGTCAAAGCCAACAGCAGCAGAGCAAGCGTCCGTATCATACGCTAAATCGTGTGTTCCAGCGGCTGGGCGTACTCGGAACCTCCGGAATCTCGGGGCGGTAGCCCTCTGCCAGTGCGGCAGCCCATTCCGCGCCTTCGGCGCGGGGCTCCAGCGCTTCGGGGGTGAAGTGTTCTGCCACAAATCCCGTATCAAACTGACCGCTGACAAAATCCGGATGCTCGAGGATGAAGCGTCCAAAACGCAAGGTGGTCTTGACTCCGACCACCGCATAGCGGTCAATGGCGGCCAGCAAACGCTGACGGGCTGTTTCACGGTCCGGACCCCAGGCAATGAGCTTGGCCAGCATCGGGTCGTAGTACACCGGAACCTCTTGTCCCTCGCGCACCCCGTCGTCGACGCGGATTCCTGCGCCTGTTGGCCGGCGGTAGACTTCGAGCACCCCGGTGTCTGGAGCGAAGTTGTTGGTCACGTCCTCGGCATACACTCGCAGCTCAATGGCGTGGCCGTTGAGCTTAAGGTCCTCTTGGCGGTAGGGCAGTCGCTCGCCGCGGGCGATGCGAATCTGTTCCGCGACCAAATCCAAACCTGTAACCTCCTCGGTCACCGGATGCTCGACCTGTAGTCGGGTGTTCATTTCGAGAAAGTAAAAGGCTCCGCTCGCATCAAAAATGAATTCGACGGTACCGGCGCCCACATAACCGCAGCTCTGCGCGGCCTTTACCGCGGCCTCGCCCATTTGGGCGCGCAGCTCGGGAGACAGAATGGCGCTCGGGGCCTCCTCAACCACCTTCTGGTGGCGTCGCTGCACCGAACACTCCCGTTCAAACAGGTGCAGGTGGGTTCCGTGCGCGTCCGACAGCACCTGAATCTCAATGTGGCGCGGAGTGGTCACAAACTTTTCGACAAATACTTCGCCGTTGCCAAACGACTTAAGCGCTTCGGACGTGGCGTTTTCAAACGCTTCGCGGACTTCGGAAGCGGAATGAACAATGCGCATTCCCTTGCCCCCGCCACCGGCTGAGGCCTTGATCATCACGGGGTAACCAATTCGGTCGGCGACCTCTTGGGCCGCTTCGGCCGTCGCTAGGGCGCCCGCGCTGCCTGGAACGAGTGGAACGTCAAACTGAGCCGCAGCCGCCTTGGCCGAAAGCTTGTCTCCCATCACGCGAATGGCCGACGGAGGCGGTCCGACCCACGTAATACCCTCTGCCTCAATACGCTCCGCAAATGCGGCGTTCTCGCTTAAAAATCCGTAGCCCGGATGCACCGCGTCGGCGCCCGAAGCCCTGCAGGCCTCAAGAACTGCCTCGACGTTAAGGTAGCTCTGGGCGCTCGGCGCTGGCCCCACCAAATAGGCTTCGTCGGCAAAGTGAACGTGGGGCGCATCGGCATCGGCCTCTGAATAAATGGCCACCGTGTGAATTCCCATGTGACGGGCGGTGCGCATTACGCGCAGGGCGATTTCGCCACGGTTGGCAACCAGGAGCTTCTTCATAGACTACACAAGGGCTTTAGACTGCAAAGTACGCACAGGCTTCGTACTTTGGCTCCATGGAATTATACCTCGATTCGGCCAACCCCACTGAAATTTCGGCCGCTTTTCAACTCGGAATCTTTTACGGACTCACCACGACCCCCACCTTCCTTCAGCGTCAAGGTGTTGCAGACGTCGACGCCTGGCTCCTCGAGACGGCAAAGCACGTTCCCGTAATCCAGGTGGAGGCCCTTGGGAATTCCGCCGACGAAATCGTCGCAGAAGCGCACCGCTTGCTGGCCATGGGGCTAGCGCGCGAGACGACGGTGTTCAAAATTCCCGTCTCGCTGCATGGCGTCCAAGCTTGTGCGCGTCTGAGTAAAGAGGGCATTATGACCAATGTCCACCTGATTTATACGCCCCAGCAAGCCTACATGGCCATGAATTCCGGCGCGACCTATGTCTGTCCGTTGGTCGGACGCCTTCAAGATCAAGGTACAGACGCGCTCTCGCTCGTCGACGGAATCGTCGCATTCAAGGAGCGCCACGGCTACGCGTCCAAGGTGATGTTTTCGTCCGTGCGGCACAGCGAGCACGTGCGCAACGCCATGGACTTGGGTGTGGATGCGGTCACGGTGCCTTGGTCGGTTTGCCAGCAGCTGCCCAACAACCACCTCACGACTCTCGGAACCGCACAGTTTGACGAGGACCACCGCCGCATGACGGTTCGCGTAGAATCCGTACTTCGTCCGACCCAGGCCATTGTTTCGCCCGATACGCCCGTGAGGGACGCCCTCGTCGCTATGACCGTCAGTGGTCTAGGTGCCGTAGTGCTGGCCGAACAGGGACGTGCCGTCGGACTCTTCACGGACGGTGACCTTCGCCGACTCATTGAACAGCGCGAAACCCTCGACGTGAACGCTCCAGTTCGGACCGTGCACAGCCTGAAAGTCCCGTTCGCAATATCAGGAAGCGCACTGCTGAACGAAGCCTACCGCCGCTTTGCGGAGACCAAAGTGGATCAACTTTTAGTTGAAGATGAGGCAGGTAATGCGCTCGGATTGATTGACATACAAGACATCAACGGCTAATGCAAATCAAAGCCCTA